>Ga0224554_1000076_pt1 | contig 90031 bp, 94 predicted proteins | sample 714S22024metaG_FD_180666 | JGI IMG/M metagenome (GOLD analysis project Ga0224554, IMG submission 180666) | Peat soil microbial communities from Stordalen Mire, Sweden - 717 S2 20-24 | ecosystem: Environmental > Terrestrial > Soil > Wetlands > Peat | place: Sweden: Norrbotten County, Stordalen... | reverse complement strand
GGGAACTGAGCTTTGAAGCGACCGCCGCCTTGCGCCGCATGCGGCGACGCCCCTCTATTATCGCCGCCTGCTATACCCAGTCTGAACTTTGGCCTTAATGTCACTCTATTATGCGAGTCTCAATAATGGCGGGTTTCCGTGGTCACTCACCGCGAGGGAGATGGGGATCGTGGAACTGGCTTGTGAAACGGAAGGCCTCAGGCTGAACGCAGCATCGGTGTTATCGAACTGAACAAGGCTGGCATTGGTGGGCGCGCTGAGCAGGCTGAAGGTCAGAATCGGGGTCGGCTGATTGGCATCCGTGGCGCTGGCGGTCAAGGCGACCGTCTGGCCCACATTCCCTGTCTGATCGTCGATGGCGGTCAGCACCGGCGGCGTATTGGCGGGGATCAGCAAATCAATGATGGTGTAAGCCGGAACCGGGATGGTGAAGGTATTCCCCAGCCCGGAAACGGTATTGGTGGAAACGGGATAGCTCGGGTTATCATTTGTGCCTAAGAAGTTGGTGAGGCCAAATTGATACTGGGTGCCGGAAGCGGAGAGGGTCGGCCCGCTGATGGTCACCGCGGCGGAGATGGCGCTGCTCGGACTCAGGTTGACCAGCATGACCCCCACCTTTCCGTCCTGCCGCTGCGTGGCATGGACGCGCAAATAAGATTGCGTGGACGTGCCTTCGAGAAAGGGGTCGCCGACGTTGGCCAGCAGATGACACATCATCGTCCCGTAATAGGCGTGGCCTGGCGTCTGGGTGTCCTGCAACATGTCCGTGTGCAGCAACTGGAAATCGACGTTGACGATGCCATTTTCGAGCCAGGTCAGATAATTATCCGCCGCGAAAAGCGACACGGCGGCGCCGGTGGACCAGGCGCCGGCGTCGGTTTCGGTAATGGCAATTTTCATCCGCGAGGCCGTGGCGGCGCCCACGACGTTGGTCAATTGCGAGAGCGTATTTTGAATGGTTGGGACTATGGTGGTGGAGGCGGCCAGGGTGGAAGCAACATCGCTGCCGGGAAACCAATGAAGGATGACGAAATCCGCGTTGGCGCCAACCGCCTGCAACAACGGGTTGTTCCATGTATTTGACTCGGCGGCGTTGATCACGACGCCGCACTGGATGGTGGGGTCCTCCGCCTTCATGTCGCTGATGAACTGGAGCGAATTCGACCCGTAAGCGCCCGGCGAAAGGGCGGCCTGGCCGACGCGGGCGGAGGGTGTCTGGTTCGCATAATGCAAATCATATTCAAAGTTCTGGCCGGAAAAGTACCCGTTACTGTAAACCTCGTTGCCAATTTCCCAATACTTGACTACGTAATGATTGGTCACATTGGCGTTGGCCACCCAGGACGCGGCGTAAGCGGGATCGCCGCCGCCGTTGTTCTGCGGATTGGAACCATAATTGACAGTGATGACCGCCTGGGCATTCGCCGGGTTGACCACTCCGGTCATGAATGAAGAAAATGTCACACCGGAAGCGACATAAGCTCCCCCATTGCAGGTTGAGCTCTGCCAGTTGTAAAGGTCCCCATAATATCCGCCGGGATAACGAACGGCGGTGATGCCGGCGGCTTTCAACAGGGGGGCTATTTTCGTCTGGCGGGCCATAAAGTTGTCATAGACAGCGGTGCAAACCCCCAATCCCTGTGGCGGCATGGAGGCCATGGGGTCCGCAGCATTGATGCTGACCGTGGCGTTGAGATTTTGGGCGCGGGCTTCGCCGGTCAAAACAGCCGTGAAGAGCAGAACCGCGCACACGGCGGCTCGGCGCCGGCAAACTTGGGGTGACTTGGAACGCATGATGAATGGGTTTGGAAGCATAAACTCGTTGGAGCAATTGTTGACTCTGCGCGCATCCTTAAGGCTTTAAGTCAACGAGTCAAGCGTTTAGTCAGACCCGCGGTCTCTTCTTAATTCATCCTTCTTAATTCTTGTTTTTCCAGTAACCTGTGCCGGTGAATTTCATTCCACCGGAGCTGGAAAACATCCTGCTGCAGACCGCCGATTTGAGCCGCGCTTATCTGGTGGGCGGCGCGGTGCGCGATGCCCTGTTCGGCCTGCCCCCCGGACGGGATTTCGACATCGAGGTGTTCGGCGTCACCTTCGAACAACTGGCCCGGGCGCTGTCGCGCTGGGGCCGGACGGATTTTGTCGGACGCTCGTTTGGCGTGGTGAAATTGAGCACCGGCAGCGATTGCCATTATGATTTCACCGTGCCGCGCCAGGATTCCAAAGTGGCGCCCGGCCACAAGGGGTTCGATGTGGAGTTCGATCCGGCCATCACGCCGAAGGAGGCGGCGGCCCGCCGTGATTTCACCATCAACGCCATCATGTACGATCCGCGCGCGCGGCAGACGCTGGATTTTTTCGGCGGCGAGGCGGATTTGCGCAATCGCGCGCTTCGACAGACCAGCGCCGCGTTTGCCGAGGACCCGTTGCGCGTGCTGCGCGGCATGCAATTTGCCGGGAGATTCGATCTCAAAGCCGCGCCCGAAACCGTCGAAGTGTGCCGGCGGATGAAGGGCGCTTATTCCGAACTGGCCGTGGAGCGCGTGCGCGAGGAGTGGTTCAAATGGGCGCAGTCAAGCACAATTCCATCGGCCGGGTTGCGTTTTCTCGCGGAGACGGAATGGATCGATCATTTTCCTGAAATCAAGTCCATGATGGGCGTCCCGCAGGAGCCGGATTGGCATCCGGAAGGGGATGTTTTCATCCATACGTGCCATTGCTGCGACGCGCTGGCGCGGCTGGAGCAGTGGAAGGCGGAAGACGCCCAATTGCGCATGGTCCACATGCTGGCCGTGCTGGCCCACGATTTCGGCAAACCCGCTACCACGCACCGAGCCATGAAAGATGGCGTGATGCGCATCATTTCACCCGGCCATGAAGAAGCGGGCGCGGACCTGGCGGCAACTTTTCTGGAGCGGCTGCGCGCGCCGCAAGCCATTCAGGCGCGGGTGCTGCCGCTGGTGCGCAACCACTTGTTCCATTTCCAAACCATGACAGACCGGGCCGTGCGACGTCTGGCCCGGCGGCTGGAGCCGGAGACCATCGAGGGCCTGTGCCTTGTGATGACCGCCGACAGCATGGGCCGTCCGCCGCGTCCGGCCGTCGAACCGGAATTTGTCCGGCAACTGCTGGCGTGCGCGCATGAGTTGCAAGTCCGCCAAAAACCCCCGGAACCGATCTTGATGGGCCGGCATTTGATCGAGCTTGGCCTGGAACCGGGCAAATTGTTCGGGGCGATTTTGCACAAAGCCTATGAAGCCCAACTGGAGGGAGCTTTCAATGACTTGCCGCAAGCCTGGCAATGGCTGGCCGCCGAGGGCGGATTTGAATTGCCCGCCGAAGCGCGGCGAACACTGGACAAGAAGATGGAAAAGGAGTGAGGGAACGCCAATTCCCCAATCCTGACCGAGGGCCCTGCCGGGACCGCCGGCCTTCGGAAATTTTTTGGATTTTTCGGGAAATTCTTGGGGTATATGCCGTGCGGAACCGTTTAAAGTTGGAACTTGCGCGGGTTTTTGAGAGTTTTGCCTCGTGGCTTACCACCCGAACCCATGGATGATCCTGCCTTTCGCGCTGTGGCTCGTTCTCATCGCGCTGGCGCCGCATTATCTTCCGCTCTGGTGGGCCAGGCACTATGGCAAGCTGGCCCTGCTCCTGGCTGCCGCAACCATCGGCTATTATCTTTTTGTCCTGCCGGCGGAGGCTTCCCAAACCGTTCTCCACGCTGCTCACGATTATTTCAGTTTTATTGTCTTGATCGGCTCGCTCTATGTCGTGTCCAGCGGCATCCGCATTTCCATTCAGGGAGAAGGCGGCCCGGGCCGAAACGTTTGCTTTCTGGCCTTGGGCGGCCTTGCGGCCAACGTTCTCGGCACCACGGGCGCGTCCGTGCTCTTGATTCGTCCCTGGCTTCGACTCAATCAATCCCGTCTCGCGCCCCATCATGTGGTTTTTTTCATATTCATCGTGGCCAACATTGGCGGCGGCCTGACGCCGATCGGCGATCCTCCCCTGCTTTTGGGATTTCTCAAAGGCGTGCCGTTTTGGTGGGTTGTGCAGCACTGCTGGCCGGCCTGGCTGGTGAGCATGGGATTGCTGCTCGGCGCGTTTTACGTCATCGACCGCCGCCATTATGTGCCCTCGACCCGGGAACCTTTGGATGAAGCGGTTTTTGTCGGCTGGTGGAATGTCTTTTTTCTGGCGGTCATTGTGGCGGCGGTTTTTGTGCAGCGCCCGGAGTTCTTGCGGGAAGGCTTGATGCTGGCGGCGGCGGCGGGTTCCTTTTTAACGACCGGGGAAGAAGTTCATGAGGCAAATCAATTCCATTTCGGTCCCATGCTCGAAGTGGCCGTTTTATTCTTTGGGATTTTTGCCACGATGATGCCGGCCCAGGACTGGCTGCAAATCAACGCGCGAAGCATCCTGGGGGCGAATCCGTCTCCCGGCCTTGTCTATTGGAGTTCAGGAGGGCTTTCCAGCGTGTTGGACAGCGCCCCGGCTTATCTCGCCTTTGCCAGCGCCCTTTCGGGGGTGTTCGGCGGCATGGCGTCGCTGCCGCAGACCGGCGCCGTCCATCTGGCCGCACTCAGCATCGCCACCGTTTTTTTCGGGGCGGCCACTTACTTGGGCAATGGCCCGAACCTGATGATCAAGGCAATCGCGGAACGGCAGGGCGTGCCTGTGCCGACTTTCCCCGGTTTTGTGTTTAAATGGGCTGTGCCAATCCTGTTGCCTCTGCTATTGATTGTGTGGTTGGTTTTTGTCCGTTGGTGATGCGATTTTGCTACAACATTTTATTCGTTCTCTTCTTCTGGCTGAGTGCGCCGCACTATTTTTTGAAGATGTGGCGGCGCGGAAACTGGCGTGACGGGTTCGGCCAGCGCTTTGCCCGCTACAGTCCGGAACTTAAAGCCGCCCTGGCCAAACGCCCGGTCATCTGGCTGCACGCCGTCAGCGTGGGCGAAGTGGGTGTGTGCTGGCAGTTGATCCGCGCCCTCGAACCGCATCTGGCCGGCTTTCAGATTCTGGTCTCCACCACCACCTCCACCGGCATGGCGGAATTGCGGCGCCTGCTGCCGCCGTCCATGCTGCGCATTTTTTATCCGGCGGATTTCGCCGGTGGGGTCCGGCGCGCCTTCAAGACCATCCAGCCGCGCGCCATCATCCTGGTCGAGGCCGAACTGTGGCCCAACTTCCTCTGCCAGGCCATTGCCGCCCGTTGCCCGTTGTTTCTGGTGAACGCCCGCATCTCGCCCCGTTCATTGCGCAATTACAGATCTTTCGGTTTTTTCTTCCGGCCAATCTTCGCCGGATTTTCCGGCGTCGGCTGCCAGCAAAGCGAGGACGCCCGGCGCATGACGGAACTCGGTTTCCGCGCCGAAGCTGTGCGCGTGACGGGAAACCTGAAATTCGACGCCGCACAACCCGGCGCGCGCGCGGCTTTGGATGTGCCTGCTCTGCTGCGCCAGATCGGCGTCGGCGAAAAAGCGATGCTTCTTGTGGCCGGCAGCACCCACGCGGGCGAGGAAGTCATTTTGGCCGAACAGTTGATTCGGTTGCGCCGCCGTTTTCCGGACCTGTTCCTGGTCCTGGCGCCGCGCCATTTCGAGCGCACCCGGGAAGTGTCCCGCGAATTGGAAACGCGCTGCGTCAAATTCATCTGCCGCACCGACATCCCCGCCGGCGGCCCCATCGCGCCCAGACGGTTCGATTGCCTCCTGCTCAACACCACGGGCGAACTAAAATTCTTTTATGAGCAGGCGACGGTGGTCTTTGTCGGCAAAAGTTTGACAGCTCACGGCGGCCAAAATCCCATTGAGCCGGCGGCCTTGGGCAAACCAGTCGTCTTCGGTCCTCACATGGAAAACTTTGCCAGCGCCGCGCAGGCTTTCGTGAGCGGCCGGGCCGCCGTGCAGGTGCCGGACGCAGCCGGCTTGGAAGCGGCTCTGGCGGAATTGCTGTCCGATGAGCGGCGGCGGGCTGAATTGGGGGCGCGGGCGCGGGAAGTGGTTCAGCAGAATCTTGGCGCCACCGACCGCACGGTGCAGTTGATCGTCGAGGGCCTGCAATCCGTTCCCGCCTGACTCAGTCAACATTCAATATCGCCGGATCGCCGTAGAGGGTGAACAAACCGGCCCGCTCTATTCTTACATCCATGAGTTGGCCGCGATGGCGCTCCTGGCCTTCGAAGACCACGATCTTGTTGCAGCGCGTCCGGCCCATTAATCGGGCGGGATTGTTCCTGCTCATCCCTTCCACCAGGATTTGCATCGATTTCCCCACCACCTCCGCGTAACGGCGCTGTCCGATGGCGTTGATCTCCTCCAGCAACTGCGCGTGGCGTTCTTCTTTGACGGCGGGAGGGACTTGATCAGGCATGGCGGCGGCCGGGGTGTCCTTGCGCGGGGAATATTTGAAAAGGTAGGCATTGTCGAATTGCGCCTCGCGCGCCAGGGATAATGTCAGGTTGAAGTCTTCCTCCGTCTCCCCCGGAAAGCCAACGATGATGTCCGTGGTGAGGCCAATGCGCGGCCGGACCCGGCGCAATTTCCCGACGATGCCGAGGAAGCGCTCGCGCGTGTAACCGCGGTGCATGGCCTTCAAGATGCGGTCGCTTCCGCTCTGCGCCGGCAGGTGCGCGCTTTCGCACAGCTTGGGCAATTCCCCATAGGCCGCCACCAGATCGTCGCCATAACCTTTGGGATGCGGCGAGGTGAAGCGAATGCGCTCCAACCCGTCGATCTCATGGACTGCGGCCAGAAGCTGGACAAAGCCGGACTGACCGTCCCTTGCCGGAAGGCCGCGCCTGCCGTAGCTGGTGACAATCTGGCCCAGCAGCGTTATTTCGCTGACGCCGCTTTCAACCAACTGCCGGCATTCGGCAACGATGTCCGGGATGGTCCGGCTGCGTTCCTCCCCGCGCGTGAACGGCACGATGCAAAACGTGCAGTGTTGATTGCAGCCTTGCATGATGCTGACAAACGCCGTCACCGCTTTCGCACTGTTGCCGTTGAGGAAATGCTCCTTGATTGTCGCCTCGCTGCCGGCTTCGATTTCGATGTCAACAATCTTTTCCTGGCGGCCGGCGAGGATGTCATCCAGGTAATCGGCGGTGCGGTGGAATTTTTGGGTGCCGACGACCAGATCCACGTCGGGCAATTGATCGATCAACTGGCGTCCGCGGCTTTGCGCCATGCAACCGAGGAAGCCGAGGACAACTTCGGGCCGGTTGCGGCGGACATCGGCGGCGACGTTCTGCATTTTGCGGACGGCCTTTTGTTCCGCCATGTCGCGCACGCTGCAAGTGTTGAGCAAGATGACGTCCGCCGCCGCCTCGGATGGCGCAAGAGTGTAGCCTTTGGCCACAAGTTGCGCGGCCACCGCCTCCGAGTCGCGCTCGTTCATCTGGCATCCGTACGTCTTGATATAGACACTCGGCATAAGGCTGGGGATGCCACGAATTTAAAGCCGAAATCCCTTCCATTCGGACCCCGGAACGGGGTCGGGCGAAACGGGCATCTTCATGCCTAAATGTTTCCCTGCCCCCACAAAAGAGGGGGAGCGGTTCGCGGGAACAATGCGGACGAAAGGCTTGCCAAAGCGGGTCACCAGCAACTCTTCGCCCCCGGCCACCGAGTCAAGGACATCAGCGTCCCGGCGCAACGATCGCAACGTGACAGTCTTCACGCTGGACAATATGCCAGACAAGCCATGTTTTGGAAAGGTGGAAAACCAGCTCAAAATGGCTTGTCCAGTAAAAGTTGGGTTGGTCTTTGGCCTTATAGCGCCTTACCGTTTGCAAAAGTCGGAAAGGCCGAACTTGCATGGCTGGAGTTTTAATCGTACGTTTTCTTCATGCTGCCGGACGAACAAGCCAGCCCTGAACAAATCGCCGCGTTACGGGCGATACCCGGCGAAAAAAGGCTGCGACTCGCGGAGCAACTTTACTGGGGCGCGCGCAAGATGAAAGCCGCCGGCCTCCGCGACCAACATCCTGATTGGACCGAGGAACAGGTCAACGAGCAGGTGCGGCTGATTTTTTTCCATGCCCGAGGGTGAACTCTTCCTGCTGTTCGTACGCCCGCTGAATCTGCTGGGAATTCGTTATATCATTGGCGGCAGCGTGGCGTCGATTTTTTACGGTGAACCACGCCTGACCCACGATATTGATTTTGTTGTGTACCTAAGTGAGCGGGATGTGCAACGACTGGCCGCTGTATTTCCAACACCGGACTTTTATTTTCCACCGATTGAAACCGTTCTGGGGGAAGTCCGCCGCGATCAACAGGGCGATTTTAATATCATCCATACCGCCACCGGCTTCAACGCGGACATGTACCTGGGCGGCCGGGATGGATTGAATGCGTGGGGCTTTCGCATGCGGCGACAAATCCAGTTTGAGAACGAAACCGTGATTCTTGCGCCACCTGAGTACGTTGTTGTTCGAAAATTGGAGTACTACCGCGAGGGCGGCTCAGAAAAGCATCTGCGCGATATTCGATCCATCCTGACCATTTCAAAGGCGCGGCTGGATCTGCCTGCCCTGCAAGAATGGGTTGGCCGACTCGGGCTGGAAAGTCAGTGGCGCAAGGTGGCGGGCTAAACAGATTTACGCCACAACGGTTTTGGTCTGCCTGGATTGCGCGGCACGTTTGCGGCGGGTTTCGTCCAGGATTTTTTTGCGCAGGCGCAGGTGTTTCGGGGTGGCTTCGACGTATTCGTCGGGACCGATGTATTCCAGGGCGCGCTCCAGGGAAAGGCGCAGGGGCGGATCGAGTTGAATGCCCTTGCCATCCCCGGTCGAGCGCATGTTGGTCAGGCGCTTGGCTTTGCAGGGGTTGACCGGGATGTCGTTTTCGCGGGCGTTTTCCCCGACGATCATGCCCTTGTAAATTTTGTCGCCCGGATCAACCATGAGCCGGCCGCGTTCCTGCACCATGTTCAGGGCGTAGGCCATGGCCTCCCCGTCTTCCATGCTGACCAGTGAGCCGTTCTTGCGCGCCACAATCTCGCCGCGATCCGGCCCGTATTCATGAAAGAGATGGCTGACGACGCCCAGGCCACGAGTAGTATTGACAAGATCCGTCTCGAAACCGATCAGCCCGCGCATCGGGATCAGCGCCTCAATAGTGACATCGCTGCCATGATGTTCCATTTTCACGATCTCCGCTTTGCGCCCGGAGAGGTTCTCCAGGATCACTCCCATGGAATCCTTGGGGATTTCGAGGAAAAGCTTTTCAATCGGCTCCAACAGCGCGCCGGCGGCGTCCTTGCGATAAATGACTTCGGGGCGCGACACCAGCACCTCATGGCCTTCGCGGCGCATCTGCTCCACGAGAATGGCGATCTGCATTTCGCCGCGGCCGGAGACGTTGAAAATATTCGGCGCGTCGGTCTGGGCAATACGCAGGGCGACGTTGGTGCGGATTTCCTTGGTGAGTCGTTCCCAGATGTGGCGGGCGGTGACCAGTTTGCCGTCCAAACCGGCCAGGGGGCCGTCGTTGACGGCGAACTGCATCTGGATGGTGGGCGGATCAATCGGCACAAAGGGAAGGGGCTGGCGCGTGATGATGTCGGTGATCGTCTCGCCGATGAAAACATCCTCGAACCCGGCCACGCCCACCACGTCGCCCGCATGGGCTTCGTTGACTTCGATGCGCTTCAATCCTTCGAAATGGAAAATGGCGGTGATTTTGCCGGTGGATTTCCGCCCGTCGCCGTGCAGGCAGGCGGCCTCGTCGCCCACGGTGACTTTGCCGCTGTAGATTTTGCCAAAGGCGATGCGGCCGACGTAGTCGGAATAGTCGAGATTGGCGGCGAGCATCTTGAATTCAGAGCCGGCGTTGGCGCGGGGGGGCGGGATGAATTTGATGATGGCCTGGAAGAGCGGCTCCATGTTGGAGCTTGCATCCTTGATGTTCGTTTTGGCGTAGCCGTCCTTGGCGCTGGTATAGACGACCGGGAAATCCAGTTGTTCGTCGGTGGCGTGCAGGGAAACGAAAAGGTCGAAGACCAGGTCCAGCACCTTGTGCGGCGTGGCGTTGTCGCGATCTATTTTGTTTATGACGACAATCGGCTTGGCCCCGGCCTCGAGTGCCTTGCGCAGGACGAAGCGGGTTTGGGCCTGGGGGCCGTCGGCGGCATCGACCACCAACAAAACGCCGTCGATCATGTTCATGATGCGCTCGACCTCACCGCCGAAGTCGGCGTGGCCGGGGGTATCGACGATGTTGATGTGGTAATCCTTGTATTTGAAGGAGGCGTTTTTGGCGCGGATGGTGATGCCCTTCTCCCGTTCCAGGTCCATGGAATCCATGATGCGTTCCTCGGAGGAAATGGCCTGGTTGGCGCGAAAGGTGCCCGACTGTTTGAGCAGGCAATCCACCAAAGTGGTCTTGCCGTGGTCAACATGGGCGATAATGGCGATGTTGCGGATGTGGTCCATCTGTCGAGCCGTGTAGTCTGCCTCAACCTGGGGAAAGGTCAAGTTTTGTTTTGGCAAATGTGTTCCTGGCGCGCCGATGGCTGCGCCCAAATCGGGAGTCTGTTCCAAAGTATGTTGCAAGTTGTTCATGGACTGAGAGTTAAATTGGCTGCCGGGGATGGAAAAGTAACTAAGTTAACAAGAAGCAGGCGGGAAGCGCGCCATATAGCTGCAAGTGATTCAGATGCAATAACTTGCATGAACACGACTTGTTTGTCCAACCGGAAAAATCACTTTGAGTTACTATGAGTTGCTTTGATTTACCATGAGATGCCTTGAGGGACATGGGCTGGCGCGGACCGCGCGAGCCCAAGGAAGCCGGAGCGGTCCGGTCTTCCCTGACATTGTTCAATTTGCCATGGCAATCGTTCACTAAGGCAAGTTTACATTTACAATATCACGCCGTCAATAGATTTCTCAGGAATTCAAGAGAATGCGGCGCATCCCGGTTTTTGCAGGCAAGTTTAACCACAGAGAGCATCAGACCACAAAGAACTGGACTGGTCAGGGAAAACACACTCAATCCCGGCCGGAAACATTCTGGACACTTCCCTGTATTCATGCCCAGCCGCTGCGTCACAGAATTCAGGAGCCGGGCCGCTGGGCCCGGCGTTCGGCCAGGTCGCGGCAGACTTCCGCCACCCGTTCAAACTCGGTCGATTTGCTGAAAAAATAATTGGCCCCAAGTTGGGCGCATCTTTTCCGCAACCTCGGTTGATCGTGATGGGTCAGCATGATGATCACCATGGCGGGATCTGTCTTCCGCACAGCCTTGAGGAGTTGCAATCCTGTCAGGCCGGGCAATTGGATCTCCAGAATGAGCACATCCGGCTTGACCGTCTCCAGCAATTGCAGGCCGGAAGGCACATCGCCCGCCTGCCGGATCGCCCCCATGCCTTTGATGGCGCTCAAGCTGGCCACGATATGTGCGCGCATCAAGATCGAGTCTTCCACCACGACGACGGTAAGACTGCTGGAGGGAGTTTTGTCGTTCGACTCAGGGCTGGTTGCGCTTTTGTCGTTCATGCGAGCGAATCATATCTTTCTCCCTTGGGTTTGCCTAATGGGCGCGCGGCTGGAACTGGTGTAAGCCTTGAGTGTAATTGCATGTAAGTCCGGGGCTTACAGACATGGATGGTGCAAGCTTTTTGCTGACATGGAAGCCATATAAATGGTATGAAAGAGCATGTCCCAAGAACCAGGCGGCCATAATATGGAAAAAACCGGGCCGCCATCCGAGGCAGCTTTGGAGCAGCCGCGGCTTCCTCTGTGGCAAAAGGCAGCGTTGTTCGGCGTTGCGTACTTCGCCTGCGCTGAAGTGAGTACGTTTGTCTCCGCAAAAGGCAGCGCTGAATTGAGTTTCTGGGTGCCAAGCGGTTTGTTTCTGGCGGTCCTGCTTCTCAATGATTACAAATCGTGGCCCTGGCTGGTGCTGGCCGCGACTGGCGGCCATATCGCCTTTGACGCGGTGCGACAGGTCCCTGTCATGGCGGGCTTGGTGTTCATTTCCGCCGATACGGTGGAGGCGGTTCTCGGGGCGTGGCTGGTGCGGAGGTTCGTGGCCAGACGGCCGACCATCGCAACGCTGCGCGAGTTTGTGGGTTTGCTGGGTTTTGCTGGAGGCTTGAGCACATTGGTGGGCGCGACGGTCAGCGCAACAGGGCAGGTGCTGACGGGAATAAGCCCGTCGTTCGCGAAGTCGTTCAGCGTTTGGCTGGGTTGCAATACGATGACGACGCTGATCGTATCGCCGTTTGTGCTCGTCTGGTTTTCAACATGGCCGGACTGGCGGACGTGCCTGGCGCAACCGAAAAAAGCGCTGGAGGCAGCGGTGTTGTTTGCGGGGCTGATCGCATCAATCTGGTGGATCATGGTATTGGGGAGGGGGATTAACTCTCCCAACAAATTTCCCTTCATCGTGTTTCTGTTTTGGGCTGGATTGAGATTTGGAGTTCGCGGCGCCACGGGCGCCAACCTGGTTGTTGCGTTATTGGCCGGGTACTGCGTGCAGCATTATATGAAGGGGCTTACCCCGGCGGATATCGCTTCGCGTTTTTATTTGCTGACCGTACACGCGGCGCTGGCGGCGGCGTCGATCGTGGCGTTGATCCCGGCGATCGTTTTGGCCGAGCGCGATAAAACACTGAAGGAGTTGCGTGAAAGCGGGGAAAAGTTCTCCAAGGCCTTCCGCTCCAGCCCCAACGGAATAGCGATCAGCGAACTGGCTTCCGGGCGCTTCGTTGACGTCAATGACAGTTTTTGCCGGATCTATGGGTATGCCAAGGAGGAGATGCTGGGACGCACCTCGCTGGAGCTGGGGCTGTTTGCGAGCGCCGTGGAGCGCGAGCAGATCATCGCGCCCATTCGCGCTCCGGGATGGGTGAGGGATTGTGAAATGCGGATGCGCGCCCGCAGTGGCGAACCCAGGACACTTCTGGTCAGCGCGGAGAGAATCGAATTGGGAGGCAAACAGTGCATGGTGCTGGTGATCTTCGACATCACAGCGCGGTTGCAAACGGAAGAGGAGCTTGAAAAAACGAGCCGGCAACTGCGGGCGCTGACCTACCGGCTGCAATTCCTGCGCGAGGAGGAGCGGTCGCATGTGGCGCGGGAAATCCACGATCACCTTGGGCAGTTGTTGACAGCGCTGAGCCTGGACCTGCGCCTGATTGAGCGCCGGGCCGCCAATGTGGCTGATGCCGAGGTGCGCGCCGGCTTGCAGGGCAAGATCGCTTCCGCGCGCCGGCTGGCCGATGACACCATCACCTCGGTGCAGAAAATCGCCACCGCACTGCGTCCGGCCATTCTGGATCGTCTGGGGCTGGAGGCCGCCATCGAGACCGAGACCCAGGCCTTCCAGTGCCGCACCGGCGTGCATTGCGAGTGGGAGTTGCCTTCCACCCCGCTCGCGCTTGAGCCGGACAAGGCCACGGCCATTTTCAGAATATTTCAGGAAATCCTCACCAACGTGGCCCGTCACGCCCAAGCCGCCAATCTGGGCATGCGCTTGACCCGGCGGGAGGATGCGCTGCAACTGGAAGTCGATGATGACGGCATCGGCATCAAGCCCGGCGACGGCGCCAATCCAACCTCGCTCGGGTTTCTGGGCATGAGGGAACGGGTCGCCATTCTGGGCGGCCGGATCACCTTTGACCGGGGCGACCAGCGCGGGACCAAAGTGGTCATGCAGATTCCATTGAACGGAAAGGCAGGGACGCTGGCATGAAACGGATTTTGGTGGCGGATGACCATGCCATCGTGCGCAAGGGCCTCAAGGAAACGCTGGAGGAGGAACTGGGTAATTTGCAGTTTGGCGAGGCCGGAAACAGCCAGCAAGCGCTGGACCAGGTCTGGAAAGAGAATTGGGACCTGGTCATGCTGGACATCAACATGGAACAGCGCAACGGACTGGAAGTGCTGGAAGAAATTCGCAAGGCCCGCCCCAAACTGCCAGTGCTGATCCTGAGCATGTATCCGGTGGAGGAATTCGGGGTGCGCGCCCTCAAGCTGGGAGCGGCCGGCTACCTCAACAAACAGAGCGCGCCGGAGGAATTGGTCGAGGCGGTGCGGAGCGTGCTGGCGGGCCGGCGTTACATCAGCGCGGCGCTGGCTGACCGGCTGGCGGCGGACGCGCAACGCGGCGCGGAAACTCCGTCGCATCACACTCTCTCCACCCGTGAGTATCAAGTCATGCTCATGATCGCGAGGGGCATGACCTTGAAAGAGATCGCCGCCGACCTTTCCATCAGCGCCAAGACGGTGGGAACTTATCACCTGCGGGTTTTGGCCAAGATGGGCCTGGGCAACGATATTCAGATCACCCGCTACGCCCTGCTGAACAAACTGGTGGACTAGCGCTGATTTCGTCACGGGCGCCGGCGGCGCGGAAACGGGACTTTCCAAAACGACCGAAGTGGATTATTTTATGGGAGTTGCAAGCGCACATGAGTGGAGTTGATGCGACAATTACAGCCGAGGCCAGAATCCTGCGCAGGGAGCGGGAGAGGAAACGGCATTCGTTGTCGGAATTTGACGGCAACGTCACGCAGCGGCTGATCACCCTCAACCGCGAGGAGACGGTGATGGGCCGCGCCCCGGAGTCGCACGTCCGGCTGTCTTCCAAACGGGCGTCGCGGCAACATGCCTTTTTGCGGGTGCGCGGGACAGATTGCGTGCTGGTGGATAACGACAGTGACAACGGCGTCATTCTCAACGGGGTCAAGATCCACTCCGCGGTGCTGCGCGATGGCGATGTGATCCAAGTGGCGGACAACGTGTTTGTGTACCACGAGGATTGAATGGCGGCCTACGTCAAGTTCTGGGGAACGCGGGGTTCGATACCGACGCCGGCCAGTTGGACGCGGGTCTATGGCGGGAACACGCCGTGCGTGGAAGTTCGGTTCGGTGAAGCCATTTTTATATGCGACGCGGGTTCGGGTATCCGGGAGTTGGGCAAGGACTTGGTGGAGCGCCATCCGACGCCCAAGCCGCTGCATCTGTTCATCAGCCACTCGCATTGGGACCATATCCAGGGCTTTCCTTATTTTGCGCCGGTGTATCTGCCGGCGACGCAGATCCGGGTCTATGGGCGGCACGGCAACGGGGTCAGCCCGTATCAATTGCTCTCCGGCCAGATGAGTTCGGATTATTTTCCGGTGTCGTTCAAGGACCTGGGGGCGAGCATCGTGGATGACGATCTGGGCGGAGAAAAAATAATTGACGGCGTGGTGGTGCGCGCTTTTCCCCTGAACCATCCGGGAGGGTGCCAGGCCTATTGCTTTGAAAAGGAGGGGAAGAAGGTTGTCTATGCCACGGACAACGAGCTGGAGATCGGCGCCTGGGACGTGTTTCCCGATCCCGGAAACACGGGGCCTTTGCGGCGCTGCCCGGAGGCGCTGGTGGAGGCGATGGAGGGGGCCGATCTGCTTATACTTGACGCGCAGTACGACGACCGGGAGTACGCGACGAAGAGAAAATGGGGGCATTCCAGTTGTTTCTCCGCGACGGATCTGGCCATCAAGGCCGGGGCGAAAAGCCTGGCCCTGTTCCATCACGATCCGGAAAGCACGGACCGGGACATTGACGAGAAGGTGCAGTCCTGCCGTCAGCGGGCCGAGGCCCACGGCGCGAACCTGACGATCATGGCGGCGCGGGAAGGCGTGGAACTGAAGCTCTGAAGTTGAGCCACAGGCTCAACGCTACACCGGCTTTAGTTCTTCCCGGCCCATTTTCCATTGATCATTGAACCGGCCACGTCTCCGAGGTGCTGGACCACGGCGGCTTCGGCCAGCCCGATGTCCCCGCTGAAAGGTATCGTGATCAGATCGGCAAAGCTGTTTTGCGCTATTTCCCCAACCCTCCCTTCCAGGCCAAGGGCGCGCGCGCCGTTGCAGGTGGCCAGGCGCAGGATGGCGGCGGGCGTCACGCCGGGATTGGCCCCGGCGAAAGCTTGCATTTCGGCGAAAAGGCTCAGCTCCGCCGGCGGACGCGCCGGGGCCACGCTGGCCAGGCTGTCGGTGCCCAGGCAGATGTTGACGCGCGCGGCGGCCAGTTCGTCACAGGGAAAGCGCTGATGCCGAAAATAGGCGTGACTGCGGGGACAGTGGACAACGCTGGACCGGGATCGGGCCAATGCTTCAACGTCGGCTGGTTGCAGGTAATTGGCGTGAATGGCAAGAAAGCGTTCGTTGAGCAAGCCGCGGCGGCGAACCTGTTCAACCGGCGTGCCCTGGCCGCAGTCGGACATGTTGCGCTGGTTTTGCAGCCAGTCGAAGAACGCGCCGCGGCCGCAGGCGTACATCTCAAATTCCTCAATCGATTCGGCGACGTGCATGGTGACGCGCCAATGGTGGCGGGCGGCCAGTTCAGCGCTGGCGCGCAGCAGATCGGGCGTCGTCGAATAGAGGGCGTGGGGCGAAAGTCCGGCGAAGCCGCGTTCCGGCCGCAGGGCGGCGATTTTGGCGGCGGCCTCCTGCAGGATGGCGCCGGGATCGCGCTGGCTGCGCACGCAGGTCATTTCCAAAAACGAACCCACGCGCAACGGGGTTGATGACCAGACTTCCGGCAGCAATTCCGGGACGGCTTCGATGTCGCCCACGGTGGTGACGCCGGAGCGGAGGAGCATGGCGGCGCCGCGCAGCCAGGCCTGGGCATAATCGGCGTAGCTGGCGGCGGCTTTGCGGGCAATGAGGCCCTTGATCCAATCGGGAAATTGTTTCGGCGCAGACTGGCCGGCCATGTCGGTGTAATCCAGATGACAGTGCGCGTTGACCAGGCCGGGCATGAGAATGACCCCGCCCAGGTCGGTGGCGGGCGCGGCGGCGGAATGGGAAAGATCGCGCCACGGGCCAAGGGCGGCGACGCGGTTGCCGGAAATCAACACTGCGCCATCGGCAATGGGCGGGCTGGAAATGGGCAGGACAATGCGGGCACGTAAGAGCATCCGCGGATCACTCTTCGGCGACCTGGCGCGTTTGTTTGCGGCGCGCGCCCAGGGTGTGTTTGCGCGCCTTGTACTTGTTGTGGCGCTTGCGCAATTGCTGCTCTATTTTCTTTGTGACAAGATCGATGGCGGAGTAAAGGTCGCCCTGCCAATCCTGGGCGAAGACGTCAGGCCCCGGCACGGCCAGGCGGATGGAACAACAAAACTCGCCGGAGGCCAGTTTCAAGTGATCGTGGTCCAGGGTGATGCGGGCGCTGGTCACGAACCGGTCCATGTGCTCCAGCTTCTCGAGGCGGGAGACAATATGGTCCTCGATGGCCTTCGTTAACGTGACGTTGTGAGCCGACAAAATGAACTTCATAGGGTAAAAATGACGCACATCCGGGGAAAAATCCAGATGAAAGAGGAAGGGGGGCCGCGCCGCGCGTTAAGAATTAACTTTAGCCTTCAGCCTTGAGCCTCTAGCCTTTGGCCCATGACGCCAACCAAAGTCATTGTCGTGGCCAATCAAAAAGGGGGTGTGGGGAAGACGACCACCACGGTTAACGTCGCGGCCTGCATGGCCGCGCTGGGGCGGCGTGTTTTGTTGCTCGATCTGGATCCGCAGGCCAATGCCACCAGCGGTTTGGGCGTGGAAAAGATCGCCGGGGCCAGCGCCTATCGTCCCCTGCTGGGCGAAGGATCCCTCACGGAAAAAATCGTCGCAACGGCCTTTCAGGGACTGGAGATCATCCCGAGCGAAGTCGATATGTGCGGGGCGGAAATCGAGATTGCGCGGGCGGAGAACCATTTGCAGCGGCTGTCCGGCCTCATCCGGCCTTTGCGGGAGAGCGGGCGCTTTGATTTCATTCTGATCGATTGTCCGCCCTCGCTGGGGATTCTGACCCTGAACGCCTTCGCCGCCGCCGATTATCTGCTCATCCCGTTGCAATGCGAATACTACGCGCTGGAAGGCATTTCGATGACCCATCGCGTGCTTGACCAGGTGCGGGAAAACGGCATCAATCCGCGGCTGGAATTGCTCGGCGTGGTGATGACGATGTTCGACGGGCGAACCAATCTTTCGGCGCAGGTGACGGGGGACGTGCGGGAACATTACGGGGACCGGGTGTTCGAGACGGTCATCCCGCGGGCCACGCGCCTGGCCGAGGCGCCCAGTTTCGGCAAGCCGATCATTCACTATGACAAATACAGCCCCGGGGCGGCGGCTTTCGAGGTGCTGACGGGCGAAATCCTGAAAAAGCTGAAATAATGCCGAAACAAATTGTGGAGATGCTCGTGGAAACGGCCACGATGGAGTTGCCGGACACCAAGTCGCTTAAATTGCGCTGGCCGGAAGGCTACGACGTCGATTTCAAGACCGGCCAGTTTATCACGCTTTATTTTGCCGACTCGCCGGTTTACAAGCGCGCCTACTCCCTCTCCTCCTGCGCCCTGGATCGCGGCTTTTTCGAGGTGACGGTCAAGCGCGACGGTAAAATGGGGACGCGAATTGTCGATTGGGTCCAGCCGGGGGACAAATTGTTTGTCATCCCGCCGACGGGAAGGTTCCTGCCTGTCTTCGAGCCGGATGCGCATTTGATCTGCATCGCGGGCGGTTCGGGGGTGACGCCATTCCGGGCCTTTGTGCGGGAGGCGACGCGCCGCAAGCTGTCAACAAGAATAACCATTCTTTACAGTGTGCGCACCACGAACGAGATCATTTTCAACGCGGAATTCACCGAGTTGCAGGCGGAGAACGGGAACTTTATATTTGACGTTACCTGCACCCGGCTGGCGCCGGAGCATGAATGGACGGGGCGGCGCGGCCGCATCAATGTCGATTGGGTGCGCGAGCACTTCAAGGACCCGGGCAGGACGATCTTCTACGCCTGCGGGCCGACCGCGATGGTGGAGGCGGCGGAAAAGCTGGTCCTGGAGGAATTGAAGGTCCCCAAGGAACAGATGAAGGTGGAGAAGTGGGGCTGACTCAGTGAAGAGAACTCCTCTATACGCGGCGCACCAAAAGCTGGGGGCCAAACTCATCGATTTCGGCGGCTGGGAAATGCCGGTTTCCTACACCAGCATCATGGAGGAACACCGGGCCGTCCGCACGGCGGCGGGCGTGTTCGACGTCTCGCACATGGGGGAAATCCGCGCGCGCGGCGCGGCGGCCTGCGAGTTTCTCAACGGGGTTTTGACCAACGATTTGCGCAAATTGCCGCCGGGCAGGGGCCAATACACTTTGCTGTGCAATGAACGAGGCGGGGTGGTGGACGATCTCTACGCTTTTCGCATCGGGGCCGAAGAATTCCTGTTGGTGCCCAACGCATCGCGCATCGAAGCGGACACGCTCTGGCTGGAAGGGCGGCTGGCGGCCTTTGCCGGGCGCGGCGGGCTGGAGCTGAAAAATGTGTCCGATGAATTCGGCGCCCTGGCCGTGCAAGGCCCCAAAGCGGCCGGATTTATTGATTCTTGTTTTCAGCCCGGCCCGGGCGCGCCAACGAGCTTGCGAAAAAATGAAGTGGGCCGCTTCCAGTTCGCGGGACAGGACGTTTTGGTTTCGAGGACCGGCTATACCGGGGAGGATGGGTTCGAGTTGGTTGCGCCGGCGCAAATGACGGAGGCGTTGTGGAACAAGGCGCTGGAGGCAGGCCGGCCCTTCGGCCTCAAACCCGCCGGGCTTGGGGCGCGCGACACGTTGCGCACCGAGGCGGGGTTCCCGTTATACGGACATGAGCTGACTGAAAACACGACGCCGCTGGAAGCCGGCCTTGGGTTTTTCGTGGCCTTGGAGAAGGGCGATTTCATGGGCCGCAGCGTCCTGGCCCGGCAAAAAATCAACGGGACAGCCAAAAAGCTGGCCGCCTTCAAGATGATTGGACGCTCCGCGCCGCCGCGTCCGAATTATCCCTTGTGGAGCGCGGGCGAAAACCCGGAGCGCATCGGCGAAGTGACCAGCGGCACACAAAGTCCCAGCCTCGGCGTGGGGATTGGAATGGGTTATGCGCCGGCGGAATTCGCCGGGGCCAACACCGCCATCGGCGTTGAGATTCGCGGCCAGAGGATGCCCGCCCTGATCGTGCCCCGGCCTTTTTACCGTAAAAATTGATTTGCAAGCGGCGCAATCTGCGTAATGTTGCACAAGATTTATGAGCGCGAATATTCCCGGCGATTTACGGTATGGCAAGAGCCACGAGTGGGTCCGCGTCAGCGGCGACACTGCGGTCGTGGGCATCAGCGACCACGCCCAGCACGAATTGACCGATGTGGTTTTCGTGGAATTGCCCGCCCTGGGGCGCAAGCTCAAGGCGGGCGAAAGCTGCGCGGTGGTGGAATCGGTGAAAACGGCCAGCGATGTCTATGCCCCGGTGAGCGGTGAAGTGGTGGCGGCCAATGCGGAGTTGGCGCAACATCCGGATTTGGTGAACAGCGCGCCCTATGGCGAAGGCTGGTTTTTCAAGATCAAGCTGGCCGATCCCGGCGAACTGGACCGGCTGCTTTCGCCGGAAGATTATTTGAAGCAAATCGAGCCGTAAACGCGACGTTAGACCTTGACCCCTGCGACGCGGAAACCCTCCTCCTCGAGCAGGGAGCGGACCCGGTCCACCTGATTTCCTTGCAGTTCGATGGTGCGCTGGTGCGTCGTTCCGCCGCAACCGCAGGCCGAGCGCAGTTTGCGCCCCAGATCCTCGATGGATTGGTTGCTGATGAACGGGGCAAAATCGTGGATGACGATGACAATTTTCCCGCCGCGATGGGCGGTTTCGCGCCGCAGCACGACCCGGCCCAGGGCCTGGGCGGCTTTGGGCGCAGGATCGCCCAGGGGCAGGTTGTCGATTTGCAAATCCGCGAACGGATTGTTCAATTCGAACGACTGCTCAATCGTTGCCTCGATCTTATCTCTTCTTGCCATAAGTCTCTTAATTCTTTTCACAGGCTTATCGGCTCCTTATAGGCCGAACTTAACGCCGTGCAAAGCGCAAAATCCCGCCCGGAGCCAGGCGGCAAACTGGGAGGGTTAACAGAAGGAAACAAAGATAACGAAGAATTTATTTGCTTTACAGGTTCACGGCAAATGCGCAACCATCATCGGTATATGAAGATGATGACAGTATCCAAAGTGTGTTTTTGCGCGGTGGTAACGGCCTTGGTGTCAGGTTGCCAGGTAACGGTGGGACCCGGGGCGGCGTCGGTTGAGGTGGCGCAACCCGTGGTGGAAGTCGCGCCTCCGGCCTACGTCTGGGACGGCGTCGAGTATGTTGGCGTGTATAACGGCCAGTACATGTACTTTGGTCCCGGAGGCGTTTGGGTGGCCTGCGACCCCTTCATATTGGACAGATTTCACGGCTGGGAAAGATACCATGCGGACTGGCGTGAACATGCCATTCACAACGACCGGGAACATCGCCTTGACCGGGAACATCGTCCTGCCGGCATGAACAGAGCCGTTGCGCCCGAGAGAAGGACGGCTGCTCCTGAGGGAAGGGCCGTTGCGCCGGAGAGGAAGATGGCTGCTCCTGAGAGAAGGACGGTTGCGCCCGAGAGGAAGACCGTTGCTCCTGGGCAGAAGGCGGTTGCGCCCGCGAAAAAGGCTGCTCCTCAGAAGAAGGGGGATAAGAAGGACGAGAAATAGGCGGGCAAATGCTAAATGCTGAATGCTAAAGGCTAAATTAAGAAGGCTTCCTCCTTCGTGCCTGCATCTTCCGTCGATGGGAGAGGCTTTGACCCGCACAACGGGTTTGGCCTCTTGCATTGATACATAGGTCTGGAAAACCCGCTACATCCGCTACACGGCTGATAGTCAACGACTTAACCCGCTACAAAAATAGCTACAGGGCCGCTACAGACCCGCTACATTCCTTCCAGGCGGGCGCTGGTTGGATGGTCTCCGGCCTGGCCCTGACCTTCCCGGCCAATGCGCCGATTTGAGACCGGGATCATTGCATCTTTTCGGGTTCCATTCCTAATCGTAATCCTGATCTTAATCTTCTCGGCTGCGGGGATGCTCAGTCCTCGCCGCCTCGGGTGCGTCCAAAATCCCTCGCCGCAGGACTCCTCGTAGTTTTCAAACAGGCTCTAAATATAGCCATCCGAGTCGGGTATTGGTTGGTTTAGCAAGGGGAACATGGTTCGGAGGGGCGATGTAGGCCGCAGGCCGGAATCGCCCCTCCGAACCAAAGGTGAGATTGCCCAGATGAACATTGGCGAAAAACAGCTCGGTCTGATCGATCTCATTGCGGCGCAACCCGGCCCTTTTGTGCGCGAAGGCTTCGCCCACATGATAGGTTTTTCCTTCGTGCGCCAGGAAACCGCTGGAGGAAATCTGTTTCACTTCGCAGTCCGCCGGATAAAGCAGCGGTTTGTCGTTCTCATTGAGCCGGCGGATGCTGGGCTGGTAAAAGGGCAGTGGGAATTTGCGACAGAACGCTGCTGAGACTCAAAATGTTCAGGAAGCCTGGTCTGATCCGCTATCTGAGCGCATCAATTCCAGCAGATAATCGACATCCTTGCTTCCGTCAGAGAGCCTCCGGTATGTCCTCCGCTGAGAGCGACCGTCATCAATCCGCTCTTGAATGCACTTGTCCTCGTAATGATAGGTCCATCGTTCGAGAATAGAAAATCCATCGTCAATCAGTTTCTGAATTTCCTCAATCGCGACAGGGTTCTTCTCAAGAAACTCTTCCATTCCACCGCTTGAAGTTCTGTAATTCGAATGGCCGATAATATTGTTTCGCCATTCTTTCAGCTTAACCAGCGGCCGGAAAAGTGATTGGCCGCTCACATATGCAATGTCGGTGTTCCAGAGGTCATTTTCCGGCGGTTTGAAGCGCTCCTTGGGAATGTCTTTGAGGAAACGGTGCAAACTAAATGCACATTTGTGGTCATCGTACAATCGGCAAAGATTGAGCACGGCAATCTGGAAGTGAGCAGACAATGTAAATCCCCAAAAGTCTTTGGATTTATAAAACTTCCCTTTTAACGAACCTGCGAACTCCGTCCGCAGTTTTTGGTAAATGTGGAGGTGCGTGTTCGCCACAGCCAGTTGGGTAGCCAGATGATTCAGCCGTGACCTTGTTTTGCCCATTTCGGTCAGTTGCATGAGCCTATTCCACGGGTTCGACTGAGTGCGGGCAAGTCTTTTTGAATCTTTTCCTATCGCCATTCTCGCTGAACGTTATTAATGATTTTCGAAGGGGTCGCACCGCATATTTGCACTTTTTTCTTCAAGCGGGCGACAGAGAAAGGCATCCACCGGCCTGGGCAATGGCTGAATTAAGAAGGCAGAATTAAGTAGTCGGATAAATCGAGAATGTGGCTCGACGCCCGCTGCGGCGCGCACGGAGTGCTTGCCCTACCAAAGATTATGCCGCGGAACGGGTTTCATCGCGCGAGGTCAGGGCTTGCGCGGTGGTTTGTCGTTGAGCGCCAGCGCGTTTTCTCCGGATTCCGCCCATTCACCTGCGTCCTTCACGAGCGGATGCCCCGCATCTTCCACGCGCTCGCGCACGCGCATTTCGGCGAAAATGGCGTGGATGTCGTAATTCAACCGCCCCGCCAGTTTGTCCCGGACACGCCGCACTTCCTCCACAATCGGGTCTTCATTCATAGATTGAATTTCCCATCAGCTCTTCCGGCGTGCAAACTCTCGGTAATTTGAAGCCGGCCGCTGCGGCAATAGGCTCAAGCCGGTCCAACACTTGTGCGTTAGCCAGACGGTTGCAATTCCAAGTCAACATATACTTCACTTTGCCGACTGTCGCAATGGCCAGATGTGCCGCATCCTGCGCTGCCTTCAACGGCAGCGCGCCTGCCAAAAAGGAGGCGGCCAACCGTTCGCCTTCAGGCGTCGCCGCCAGTTTGGGAATCCCTTCCAACGCTTTCAAACGCAACGCCGCCTGATCCGCATCACCTTCCCTTGCCTCGGCCAGCACCACATTTGAGATGAAGCAGGCGAACTTTGGCCGCCGCCGTTCCCACCAATCCCGTGTCAATTGCTGATGCCCGGCGACAATCAAATCCCGTGAAAAAAAAGTTTAGAAAATGCTTGCGCTGGATTTTGGGTGTGTTAATTTACAGGTCCATTTCGCCAATTAGGGCGGAGTGGGCAGCCTTTTGCGCGACCGAGAACTGATCGCCCCACTGGGCGCAGGATTAATGGCCGACGCCACTAATAAGCTGCTTTTGCATTTTGATTTTATGCCAGTCAAAACGTTCAGGCCTTTAACGCCTTCGACGCGCTATATTACTGTAGCGTCGTTCGATGAGATTACAAAAGATTCTCCGGAACGGAGTCTCATTAGTATTCGCAAGAAAACCGGCGGCCGCAATCATTACGGCCGGGTCACCGCGCGTGGCATCGGCCGGGGGCACAAGCAGTTTTTGCGCAATGTGGATTTTAAGCGCAACAAGCACGGCATCGAGGCGGAGGTCATCGGCATCGAGTATGACCCGATCCGCACGGCCCGGCTGGCGATGTTGCAGTATAAGGACGGGGAGAAGCGGTATATCATCGCGCCGGTCGGTTTGCAGGTGGGGGCGAAGTTGATGAGCGGCCCGACGGCCCCTCCCGAGCTGGGCAATTGCCTGCTGCTCAAGGTCATCCCGGTCGGTGTGCAGATTCATAATATTGAAATCACCCCCGGCCGCGGCGGTCAGATGGTGCGGACGGCGGGCGGGGCGGCGATGTTGATGTCGCGCGGCGAGGGTTACGCGACGCTCCGGCTGCCTTCGGGTGAAATACGCCGGGTGCATGAGAGTTGCTATGCGACGATCGGGCAGGTGGGGAACATCGAGCATGAGAACGTGGTGTTGGGCAAGGCGGGGCGTTCGCGGCATCGCGGCATTCGCGGGATTACCCGCGGCGTGGCGCGCAATCCCGTGGACCATCCCAACGGCGGCGGCGCGGGCAAATCCAAGAGCGGCGGCGGCTGGCAGCAGTTGACCTCGCCGTGGGGTTTGCTGGCCAAGGGTTATCGCACGCGCAACAGGCGCAAGTACTCGAACCGGTTCATCCTGGTGCGGCGCGACGGCCGGCCGATGAAGAACAAATAAATTAGAATTTTATGGGACGATCCATCAAAAAAGGCCCGTTTGTCGATCAGCACTTGCTGGACAAGATCACCGTCGCCAAGGCGGCCAACTCCAAGACGCCGATCAAGACGTGGTCGCGGCGCTCGATGATCACGCCCGATTTCGTGGGATTGACCTTTGCGGTGCATAACGGCAAGATATTCAACCCCGTATTTGTGACGGAGAACATGGTGGGTCACCGTCTCGGCGAATTTTCACTGACGCGCACCTTCAAGAAACACGGGGCGCATACGGCCAAGGCCGAAGCGAAGTAAGATTATGGAAGCTCAAGCCATTACGAAAAACGTGCGAATGTCGGCGCAGAAAATGCGCGAGGTCGTGCGCCAGATCCAGGGGCTGCCGGCCGCAAAGGCCAGCGCCGTCCTGGCGGTGGTGCCGCGCAAAGGGGCGCGCGTTGTGGCCAAGACCCTCAAGTCCGCCATGGCCAACGCCGAGGACCTCAAGGCCCACAATCCCGGCTTTCAGGATTTCAAAACCGATCAACTGCGGGTCAAGCTGGCCGTGGCCGGCGCCGCCGCCACCGTCAAACGCTTCATCCCCAAGGCCCGCGGTTCCGCCGGCCCCATTTTGAAGCGCAATTGCCACGTGAAAATTATTGTTTCAGACGAATAACCTATGGGCCAAAAAACAAATCCAATCGGCCTGCGCGTCGCCGTCAACAAGGACTGGACCTCCAAATGGTTCGCCGAGAAGAAGGAATTCGGCAAGCTGCTGGCCGAAGACCGCAAGATACGCGAGATACTCAAGACCAAACTGGAAGGGGCCTCGGTGTCGAAGATTGGAATTGAACGGGCGGCGTCGCGCTGCCGCATCACTATTTTCACCGCGCGCCCCGGCGTGGTCATCGGGCGCAAAGGGGCGGAGATCGACAAGCTCAAGGAGGAAATCAGCAAGATGACCGGCAAGGAAGTCTATGTTGACATCCAGGAAATCAAACAGCCGGAAATGGACGCCCAACTGGTGGCCGAGAATGTCGCCGTCCAACTGGAGCGCCGCGTTTCCTTCCGCCGCGCCATGAAAAAGGCCGTGCAGGTGGCGATGGATTTCGGGGCCGAAGGCATCAAAGTGCGGGTGGGCGGGCGTCTGGGCGGGGCGGAAATCGCCCGGGTTGAAAAATATCATCAAGGCCGGGTGCCGTTGCACACTTTGCGGGCGAACATAGAATACGGATTCGCCGAGGCGAACACGTTGTATGGGAAACTGGGGATCAAATGTTGGATTTGCAAGGGCGACGTGGTGCCGGCGGCCAAGAAAGAGCAACCGGCCGCGGCGGCGGCTGCGGCGGCGCCGGTTGCCGTATAGAAATTTACAGGAACACTAGAAACGAGAGCGAAATATGCCATTGAGTCCAGCACGAGTTAAATATCGCAAGATGCAACGCGGCAGCCGCACGGGCCTGGCCAATCGCGGATCGTCGGTGTCGTTTGGCGAGTATGGGCTGCAATCCCTGGAACGCTGCTGGCTGGACACCCGGCAGGTGGAAGCAGCGCGCGTGGCGGTGACCCGTTTCATGAAGCGGCGCGGCAAGGTCTGGATCCGGATTTTCCCGCAAAAGTCCTTCACCAAGAAGCCGCTGGAAACCCGCATGGGCAAGGGCAAGGGACCGCTGGAATCCTGGGTGGTGGTGATTCGCCCGGCCAATGTCCTGTTCGAGGTGGATGGCGTGCCGGAGGCTGTGGCGCGCGAGTCCATGCGCCTGGCTGCGACCAAGCTGCCGATCCGAACCAAATTCATTTCCCGCCACCGCCTGTCCTGATTGCCACCATGAAAATGAGCGAAATAAAAGATTTGACGCCGGCGGAATTGACGACCCGGAGCCGGGACCTGCGGCAGGAGATTTTCAACCTGCGCTTGCAGCAGGCCAGCAGCCAGTTGGAAAAGCCCGCCCGCCTGAAAAACCTGCGGCGCGACATCGCCCGACTGGAAACCCGCATCAGCCAACTCCGCCACAAAGCGGCCTGAACCGAGACTTTATGCCAGAAGCAACCCCACTTGATCGCGGCCACCGCAAGGAACGGCAGGGCAAGGTCATTTCCAACAAAATGGCCAAGACCATCGTCGTGCAGGTGCAGCGCCGTTTTCCGCATCCGGAGTACAAGAAAGTCATCACCACCTATGCCAAGCTTTACGCCCACGACGAAAAGGGCGAAGCCAGGGTGGGCGATGTGGTCATGATCCAGGAAACGCGCCCGCTGTCGAAGCTGAAACGCTGGCGGCTGACGCAGGTGGTGGAGCGCGCCCCCGAGGCGCCGGTGGTGGTATAAGGACATTTTATGTTACAGGTTCGATCCATTTTAGACGTGGCCGACAATACGGGGGCCAAGCGCGCGGCCACCATCGGGGTCATTGGCCGCAACCAGCGTTATGCCGGCATCGGCGATGTCATCAAGGCGCACATCAAGGAAGCGGCGCCGGATGGGACCGTGAAAAAGGGCGAGGTGGTGGATGCGGTGGTGGTGCGGACGCGCCAGCAGATCCGCCGCTCCGACGGCTCCTATTTGCGCTTTGACAGCAACGCCATTGTCATCATCGACAAGGAAAACAATCCGCGCGGCACGCGAATCTTCGGGCCGGTGGCGCGCGAGTTGCGCGAGAAGAAATTCATGAAGATCATATCCCTGGCCCCGGAGGTCATTTAACCATGGCAAAAGCTCACATTAAAAAAGGGGACGAGGTGGTGGTCATCGCCGGTTCGGAACTGGGCGGGCGGGGCAAGGTCCTGCTCGTCAACAAGAAGAATCAGCGCGTCCTGGTGGAAGGCCTGAAGATGATCAAGCGCCACACGCGCAAGAGCGACAAGAATCAGCAGGGCGGCATCGTGGAGCGGGAGGGCACGATCCATATATCCAATGTGATGCTGGCCTCGAAATACGACGGCAAGCACGGCGGCGCGCCCGCTCCGGCCGAGGGCGCGGCCAAAACCTAGGGACTGGAACATGAAACCGAGACTTTACGACAAATACATGAACGAGGTGCGGCCCGCCCTGAAGGAAAAGCGGAAGTACCAGAACGTCCATCAAATCCCGAAGCTGGAAAAGATCGTGGTCAACATGGGGGTGAGCGCTTCGCTGGAAAAGAGCGCGGTGGACGACGCCACGCGGGACATGACCATGATTACGGGGCGCAAGCCGGTGATCAACAAGTCCCGGCACAGCATCGCAAATTTCAAGCTGCGCGAGGGACAGAACATCGGCTGCCGGGTGACCCTGCGCCGGGAAGTGATGTACGAATTTTTCGACCGGCTCATTGCCACGGCCTTGCCGCGCATCCGCGATTTTCGCGGGCTTTCGCCCCGGGCCTTTGACGGGCGGGGCAATTACACCCTGGGCGTGTCGGACCAGACCATATTTCCGGAGATCGAACTGGACAAAATCAAACGCACGCAAGGCATGGACATCACGATAGTGACCAACGCGCCGACCAACGAAGAGGCGCTGGACCTGTTGAAACTGATGGGCATGCCGTTTGCGGAAAAATAATCACGATTATGGCAAAGACAGCCTGGATAGAACGAAACAAGAAAAAGATGGCCACGGTGAAGAAATACGCCGCGCAGCGGGCGGAGTTGAAAGCCCGGCATGACTATGCGGGGTTGAGCAAACTGCCGCGCAACGCCAGCCCTTCGCGGGTCGTCAACCGCTGCTCCATGTCCGGGCGGCGCCACGGCTATCTGCGCAAGTTCGGCTGTTCGCGCATGACCTTCCGCGAGGCGGCCCTCAACGGGTTGATTCCCGGCGTGACGAAAGCCAGTTGGTAAATTATGAGCGATCCCATTTCAAACATGCTGACCACCATCCGCAACGCGGGCCGGGCAAGCCTGCCGGCGGTGGCCATTCCCCACTCCCGGTTGAAGGAACAAATTGCCCACGTCTTGAAGCGGGAAGGCTACGTGGCCGAGGTGGCCGTGGAAGGCAAGCCGCGCAAGCAAATCAAGATCACCCTCAAATACTCGGACCGGAAACCGGTCATCGAGGGCCTGCGCCGCGTCAGCCGGCCGGGATTGCGGCGTTACTCGGGCGCGCTGGAAGTGCCGCGGGTGCGCGGCGGCCTGGGCGTGTTGATCGTCTCCACCTCCGTCGGAATCATGACCGGCCCGGAGGCGCGCAAGAAAAATGTGGGCGGCGAATTGCTTTGCGAAGTTTGGTGATTTTATGTCTCGAATTGGAAAAATACCCGTGGCCGTTCCGCCCAAAGTGAAGGTGGAAATCAAGGGCCGCAACGTTTTCGTGGAAGGCCCCAAGGGCAAGCTCGAGTTTGAACTGCCGCACCGCACCTCGGCCAAGTTGGACGGGGGCAACGTGCTGGTCAGCCGCGACGGCGAGGACGCCGAAGCCAAGGCCCTGCACGGCTTGAGCCGCGCGCTGATCAACAACATGGTCAAAGGGGTCAGCGATGGGTTTGTCAAGAAACTGGAAATCCAGGGCGTGGGTTTCAAGGCGATCGTCCAGGGCAACAACGTCAACCTGGTGCTGGGGTATTCGCATCCGATCAATTATCCGATTCCCGAGCAGATCAAGGTCACGGTGCTGGACGGCACCAAACTGACCATCGAAGGGCCGAGCAAACAGATGGTGGGACAGGTGGCGGCGGAACTGCGCAGCTACTACCCGCCGGAGCCTTACAAGGGCAAGGGCGTGCGTTACTCGGATGAAAAAGTGAAACGCAAGGAAGGCAAGACGGTCCAATAACGGGCCACGTTGCCGCGGCAAAATCCGCGGCGCACTAAGATGAGAAGCGACAAAAAACAAAAATTGGCGAAGTTGCGCCACTGGCGGATTCGTAAAAAGATTTCCGGCACCCGGGAACGGCCGCGCATGAGCGTGCGCTTTTCCAATGAGAACATTTACGTGCAATTTATCGACGACGCGGCGGGGGTGACGCTGGCGTCAGCCTCGAGCCTGGCCAAATCGACGCCGGAGCGCGGCCAGCTTGCGGCCAACGCGGCCGGGGCAAAGAAGATCGGCGTCCTGGCGGCGGCTGCGGCCAGGGACAAGGGAATTGTCAGCGTCGTGTTTGATCGCAGCGGCGCGCGCTATCACGGCAAAGTCAAGGCGCTGGCCGATGCCGCGCGCGAAGGCGGCTTGAAATTTTAACCTGGAAGGACACTGTGCCCGAACCCTCAAAATCAAATGTAAACCCCAGAGGCGGCAACCGCGGTCCCGGCCGCGGCCCGCGCCGCGTGCGGCCCGCCTCCTCCGACAACCCCGACGGCTCGCAGGATAAAGCGGGCGGCACGGAGTTGAGCGAAAAGGTCGTGTTCATCAACCGCTCCGCCAAGGTGGTCAAGGGCGGACGGCGCTTCAGCTTCAGCGCCCTCGTCGTGGCGGGCGACAAGCACGGTCATGTCGGCGTCGGCCTGGGCAAGGCGGTGGAAGTTTCCGAGGCCATCCGCAAGGGCGGCGAAATGGCCAAACAGCACATGGTCAGCGTCTCTTTGAGGGACGCCACCATTCCGCACGAAATCTTTTGTCATTATGGCGGGGCCAAGGTCCTGCTGCGGCCGGCCTCCCCCGGCACCGGCATCATCGCCGGCCCCAAAGTGCGGGCCGTGCTGGAATCGGTGGGCATCAAGGATGTTCTCACCAAGTCGCTCGGGTCCAACAATCCATCCAACGTGGTCAAGGCGACCCTGGCGGGCTTGCAGCAACTGCGGTTGCGCGAGGATATTTACCGCAGGCGGGGCATTGAAATAAAAGTGCGTCCCGCACCCGCGCCGGCAGCTCCTGCTTCGGTTCCTAATTCCAATCCCGCACCCGTTGCCGACAAGACCGCCGGCCCGGCTCCCGAGGCGGGTCCGGCCACCACCTGATTTTTATGCGTTTACACGATCTCAAACCTCGTCCAGGTTCCCGGCACCGCCGCAAACGGCTGGGCCAGGGTGAATCCAGCGGCCACGGCAAAACCAGCGGTCGCGGCGGCAAAGGGCAGACAGCTCGTTCCGGCAGTTCGATCCGCATCGGATTCGAAGGCGGCCAGATGCCGTTGATCCGCCGCATGCCCAAGCGCGGCTTCAACAACAAGCAGTTCGCCAACCGTTACATCCCGGTCAACCTGGAGGCGCTCAACCGATTTGACGATGGCGCCACCGTGGACGAGAGCGCCTTGCGCAATCTGGGGCTGGCCAGCGGCACGGGCAGATGGATCAAGATTTTGGGCACGGGCGAATTGACCCGGAAACTGACCGTATCGGCGCATGCCTTCAGCGGCTCGGCGCGAAGCAAGATCGAGAAGCTCGGCGGCGCCTGCCAGGTGATGAAATCGCCGGCCAGCGAAAGAGCGGCGCTGATGGCCAAAGCTGCGGAAGTGGCCCAAGCCGCCGCAGCGTGGAAAGCCGCCCACCCTGAGAAAGCCGTTAAAGCCGAAAAACCGGCCGCGGCTGAGAAACCCGCCAAAGGTGAAAAGCCGGACAAGTCCGAAAAACCGCCCAAAGGTGAGAAGCCTGCCAAGGGTGAAAAACCCCCCAAGGGCGAGAAGCCGGACAAGTCCGAAAAACCGGCTGAAAAACCGGCCGAATAGACAATGTTTTCCTCCATCCTCAACACCCTGGGCAACTGCTTCAAAATACCGGAGCTGAAATCCCGGATTTTGTTCACCATGGTTGTGCTGGGGATATGCCGGCTGGCCTCGCTGGTGCCGGCCCCCGGGCTGGACAGCGGCCTGTTGAAGGCCTATTTCGCCTCCGGCGCGGGTGCCGCCAGCTCCAACGGTTTGATGGGCATGTACAGCATGTTCACCGGCGGCGGCTTCGAGAAATGCGCCGTGGGCGCCCTCGGCATCATGCCTTACATCAGTTCGACCATCGTGCTGCAACTGTTGCAGGCCGTCATTCCCACCCTGAGCAAGCTGGCCCGTGAGGAAGGCGGCCGCACCAAGCTCATCCAATACGGGCGCGTCCTGACTTTGTTCCTTTGCCTGGCGCAGGGCGCGGTCATGGCGGTGGGTTGGGAACATGCCAGTTCCGTGTTTCCGAACTTTCGCGGCCAACTCGTCCTGATACACAATTTGTGGTGGTACCGGATTCAAACGACGGTCATTTTGGCCACCGGCACCATGCTGCTCATGTGGCTGGGTGAACAAATCACCGACCGCGGCATCGGCAACGGCATTTCCCTGATTATCACCGTCGGCATCCTGGCCCGCCTGCCCCAGGCCGGGCAGGGTTTGGCGGATATGTTTTTCAATGCCGGGTCGCGCTTCAATTTCTTCCATCTGATCGCCTTGATCCTGCTCCTGTTCGGCGTCATCGCGGGGGTCGTGGCGGTGACACAGGCGGAGCGCAAGATACCGGTGCAATACGCCCAGCGCGTGGTGGGGCGCAAAACCTACGCGGGCGGCAGCTCGTTCATGCCCTTGCGCGTCAATTATTCGGGCGTCATGCCGGTCATTTTCGCCTCCGCCATCCTGATGTTCCCCGCCATGATCTTCCAATTCCTTGGCCGGCGGTTCGGCGTGCCTTTCTTTGATGAACTGGCCGGCATGCTCTCGCGCGGCTCCTTCATTTACCTGCTGCTCTACGGGTTGATGATCCTGTTCTTCTCCTATTTCTGGGTGGCAACGCAATTCAACGAACTGCAAATCTCCGACGACATGAAGAAATCCGGCGGTTACATCCCAGGCGTCCGGCCCGGGCAGGCCACCAGCGGTTTTCTGCACCGCACCATGAGCCGCATCACCCTGGCTGGCGCGATTTTTCTGACCGTCATCGCCGTCATCCCGATATTGCTGCAGGAGGCCATGGGCATTCAATATACGGTCGCGCAATTTTTTGGCGGCACCAGTTTGCTGATCACCGTCGGTGTCATGCTCGATACCATGCGTCAGATGGAAGCGCACTTGTTGATGCGCCATTATGACGGGTTCCTGAAGAAAGGCCGGCTCAAGGGCCGTTTTTGACGGCCGCAGGCGTGCCGGAGGACAACACCGTGGCGGCGATCATTTTGAAGAACGAACACGACTTGGCCCGGATGCGTCCGGCCTGCGTGGTGGCGAGCAATGTTTTGGAAGACGTGGCGGCTTTCATCCGGCCGGGGCTTACGACCAAAGAAGTGGATGACTTTGCGGCGGAGCGGATTAAAAGCTACGGATCGAAGAGCGCCTTTTTTGGATATCGCAAGTATCCGTGCTGCATCTGCATCTCGGTCAATGAACAAGTGGTTCATGGGCTGGCCGGGCCGCGCCGCCTGGAATTTGGTGATATTGTCAGTTTGGACATCGGGGTCGTTCATAACGGCTATGTCGGGGACACGGCAAAGACGGTGGCGGTGGGTGGCTGCGACGTGCGCGCGCAACGGTTGATGGATGTGACGGAACAGGCTCTGGCAGAGGGAATTGCGCAGGCCCTCCCCGGCAATCACGTCGTGGATATTTCGCGCGCGGTGCAGGTCTATGTGGAAAGCAACGGCTTCAGCGTCGTGCGGGAGTTCGTCGGGCACGGCGTGGGAAAAACGGTTCATGAAGAGCCGCAGGTGCCGAATTACGTGGAAGTCGGCAAAGGCTCGCCGAAATTGCGGCCGGGGATGACCATCGCCATTGAGCCGATGGTCAATGCCGGTTCGCCGGAAGTGGTGGTGCTCAGGGATGGCTGGACAGTGGTGACCAAAGATGGTCAAATATCGGCGCATTTTGAGCATACGGTTTTGATAACCGATGCCGAACCCGAAATATTGACATGGCCCGAGAAAGCACCATCGAAGTTGAAGGCAAGATAGTGGAAATTCTTGCCGACAAGTTGTTTCGGATTGAGTTGAGCAATGGGCACCGGCTGGTGGCCCATGTGTCCGGCAAACGCCGGCTGGGTTTTGAGCCTTTGGTCTTGGGCGACTGCGTGAAGGTGAGGCTGTCACCTTACGATCTGTCCAGAGGCAGTATTGCAGCCGGAAATGATTGATTTATGAAAGTAAGAGCATCAGTAAAAAAGCTTTGCGAAAACTGCAAGATTGTGAAACGGAGGGGTGTCATCCGCGTGCTCTGCACCAACGCCCGCCACAAACAGAAACAAGGTTAGGAAATCTGAATCATGGCTCGAATTGTTGGAGTTGAAATACCGGGCGAGAAGCGGATCGACGTCGCTTTGCGCTACATCTACGGCATTGGCGCGAGCAACGCCCGGGTCATCCTGACCAAGGCCAAAATCGACCCCGCCTTGCGCGCCAAGGACCTGGATGAGAGCCAGTTGTCCCAGATCGTGCATGCCATTCAAGACGGCAAATACGTCATCGAAGGCGATCTGCGCCGCGAACTGGGCATGAACCTCAAGCGCCTCCAAGGCGTCAAGTGCTATCGCGGCATCCGCCATCTGCGCGGCCTGCCCGTGCGCGGCCAGCGCACCTCCACCAACGCCCGCACGCGCAAAGGTCCGCGCAAAACCGTCGGCGTGCAACGCAACCCCAACGCCAAGACCGGCGTCCATTAATTTATTTTCCTATGGCTGAAGATCAGAAACCCGAAAAAGACGCGCCCAAGAAAGAGGCCAAATCCAAAGGGGCCCCCGCGCCCGCGGCCCACGAAGGCAAGCCGGCCAAAAAGGCGGCCCACGCCGCGGAAGCAACAGGCGAAGCGGGCAAGAAACCGGGCGGGGAAGCGCCCGCCACCCCGGCAGCGCCAGGCGCCCCCGCCGCACCCGGAGCACCCGGAGCAACCGTGGTGGCCGCGGCAGCCGCGCCCACGGCGGCCGAACTTCTGGCCGACGATGCCAACGCCAAAAAAATCATCAAGGCCAAGGGGTCCAAGAACATTGCGGCCGGCATCGCCAATATCCTGGCCACGTTCAACAATACCAACGTTACGATCACCGACATGCACGGCAACGTGCTGGGCTGGTCCAGCGCGGGCCGGGTTGGTTTTAAAGGCTCGCGCAAGAGCACGGCTTTTGCCGCCCAGCAGGTCGCGCAGGACGCCGCCCGCCAGGCCATGTCCCACGGCATGAGGGAAGTTGAAATCCGTGTCAAAGGCCCCGGCTCCGGCCGCGAATCCGCCATTCGCGCCCTTCAGGCCATCGGACTCGAAATCACCGTGATCAAGGACGTCACCCCGGTGCCGCACAACGGCTGCCGTCCGCGCAAAAAACGCCGCGTCTAACTCGAATTAATTTTTACCGCAACTAATATGGCTCGTTATACTGGACCCCGTACCCGCCTCAGCCGCCGCTTCGGCGTCGCGCTGTTCGGCCCTGACAAATATCTGGAACGCCGCAACTACGGTCCTGGCGTCCACGGCCCGAAGTCGCGCCGCAAACACACTGATTACGGCCTCGGCCTGATCGAGAAGCAGAAGATGCGCTATTTTTACGGCTTGATGGAGCGGCAATTTCGCGGGGTTTATGAACGCGCCCTCAAACGCCGCGGCGTCACCGGCGAACAAATGCTGCAAATCCTCGAGATGCGCCTGGACAATGTGGTTTATCACCTGGGCTTTGGCATCACCCGCGCCGCCGCCCGCCAGATGGTCTGCCACGGCCATATCAAGGTCAACGGACGCAAAGTCAACGTCCCCTCCTGCGCCTTGAAGGTCAATGACGTCGTTGAAGTGCGCGAGTCCAGCGTTTCGCGCCAGTTGGCCACAAAAAATTTGGAATTGTCCACCAGCAAGGTCGTCCCCATTTGGCTGGCCCTGAACAAGGACGCCTTTAAAGGCACGGTGCAGCGGATGCCGACCCGCGAGGACATCAACCCCATCGCCAACGAACAGGCGGTCGTCGAATTTTATTCCCGCTAAACAGAAAACCGTCCCGCGCGAGCGGGACAAAAACAATTACACGGGCTTCTCCGCCATGGGAATAAACGGGGAGCCAGATTAAAATTGTTGAAAGGAAAATATGCCAGTGCGTCTCGGACGTTTTGAAATGCCCAAGCGGTTGACCAAAGAGGATTCAACCGCCACTGAAACCTACGCCAAGTTCATCGCCGAACCGTTTGAAACCGGCTATGGCCACACCCTTGGCAACTCCCTGCGCCGCGTCCTGCTCTCCTCCCTCGAAGGCGCCGCCATCACTTCCATCAAAATCGACGGCGCCGCCCATGAGTTCGCCACCGTCGAAGGCGTGGTGGAGGACGTGACCGACATCGTCCTGAACCTCAAAAAAGTGCTTTTCCGCGCCCATTCGCGCGACACGCAAACCCTCCTCCTCTCTGTCAACAAGGAAGGCGCGATTACCGCCGGGGACATCGAAGTGAACCAGAACCTCGAACTCGTCAACCCCAAGCAGGTCATCTGCACGCTCGATAAAAAGAAGAAGTTCGAGATGGAACTCGAGGTCAGGGTGGGCCGCGGCTTCTGCCCCGGCGACGAAAATAAAAAACCCGACCAGGCCATCGGCGTCATCGCCATTGATTCGCTTTTTTCTCCCGTGACCCGGGTGCGTTACGCCGTGGAAAACGCCCGCGTCGGCCAGCGCACCGACTACGACCGCCTGCTCATCGAGATCTGGACCGACGGGCGCATTTCGCCGGACGACGCCCTGACGCAGTCCTCGGCCATTTTACAGCATCACCTGGACGTCTTTGTCGGCTACGACAAAAACGCGGTGGAATTCGAGGAAACCGAGACCAAGCAGGACGACGAGAAGTCCAAGCAGAAGAAACTGCTCAACATGAGCGTGAACGAGATTGAATTGAGCGTGCGCGCCGCCAATTGCCTCAACAACGCCAACATCACCACCGTCGGCCAGTTGGCCATGAAGACCGAGGCCGAAATGCTCAAATACCGCAACTTCGGCAAAAAGTCCCTCAACGAAATTAAAGAGAAACTGGCCAGCCTGGGCCTTTCCCTGGGCATGAACATCGACCCCGCCATGCTGGAGGCCCCCAAGGAAGAACCCAAGCCCGCCGAATAACGATATATAAGCTTTTATGCGCCATCTCAAACGCACCGCCAAACTGGGCCGCACCGGCCAGCACCGCAACCGGATGCTGGCCAACCTGGTTTGCAGCCTCATTAAACACCGCCGGGTCACCACCACTTTGGCCAAGGCTAAGGCCGCCCGCTCCGTCGCTGAAAAAATGATCACGCTCGGCAAGGCCGGCACGTTGCATGACCGGCGGCTGGCTTCGGCCCGCCTCCACCAGGACGAGGCTGCGGTCAAGGCCCTCTTCAACGAAATCGCGCCGACACAGAAGGAACGGCGCGGTGGTTACACCCGCATCGTGCGTTTGAAACAGCGCCAGGGCGACGCCGCCGAAATGGTCATCCTGGAGTTTGTCGATGTGCCGCTGCCGGAGACCGCCGCGGCCCCCGCCGCCGCCGAAGCCGAAAAACCCGCCGAAAAAACGGAAGGCAAAGCCGAGAGCAAAGCGGAGGAGAAGAAGGAAGCGCCCGCGCCGGCTTAAAATGGTATCGACATATTTGCGAAGGCCCGTTCCGGGAAGGAACGGGCCTTTTTCATGCACTATCCCTGGGATTCCGGGTACGAGGCAAATATGCCTCGCGATTCAGCAATTTGACGTCGCGTGCCAGAACGGCCAGGATTTTGCGGTGGGCGCTGGTGAAGGGCAGGCGTTTGAGTTGCGGAATTGTTTTCCACGCGCCGGGAGTTTTGCCGGTCGCTTGGGCGCGGTAAGCTTCGAGCAAAATTCGATAGCGCGTGATGGAATGGCGCACGCGGCATAGCGGTTGATCATCCAGAATCCGAATTGTGGCGTCCTGAATGTCCTTGCCGTCCCTTTCGTCCTTGAGCCCAATCTCGGCGTTGGGGAATTCCCACAGATGCGCGTTCACGGCCCCGGCGGGCCGTTGCCGGACAAGAAAATGGTTTTGTTTCCGCGCGACAAAAGCCATGAAGCGCCGTTCCGTGGCCGGCGCGCGTCGCGGACTCATGGGGAATTCAGCCTGACGATCTTGTCGGAACGCAAAACAAAACCCGCTCGCCGGACACTCGCCGCATTTCATCTGGCGCGGCGTGCAGATCAGCGCGCCCAACTCCATCAGAGACTGGTTCAATTCCGAACAGCGCGCGGGGTCGAACGAAACCAAATCCCGCGCCAGTTGCCACAACCTCGCGTTGGTCTTCTTGCAGCGCGGATCGCCTTCTATGCCGAACGCTCGCGTTAAAATTCGGATCACGTTCCCGTCCAGAATCGGCTCAGGCTGGTTGAAAGCGATGCTGCTGATGGCCCCGGCGGTGTAACGCCCAATGCCGGGCAAGGCCAGAATGTCGTCGAACTTCCGCGGAAACCGCCCGCCATGCCGCTGCAGGATGACTTGGGCGGCAGCGTGCGCATTGCGGACGCGGGTGTAGTAGCCCAGCCCTTCCCACAACTTGAGCACCTTCTGCGGTCGCGCCCGCGCGAAATCGGCCAGGGTCGGCAACTGTCGCATCCAGCGGTCAAAATAAGGAATAACCGTCTTGACTTTGGTTTGCTGGAGCATGATTTCGGAAATCCATATACCGTACGGTTCTTTCGTGCGTCTCCACGGCAAATCCCTTGCGTTTGCCGCATACCATTTGAGCAAGGCTGGAATCAATCGTTTGATCTTGCGCGTTTCCAATCTGGGAAAATCTGCTGCGCCCACTTTTTGCCCAGCGCGTCGAGTCCGGCCTTTTTCAAATCGTCCGGCGTCATGGCGATGCGGCATTTTACGTCGGCGTTGAAGCCGAGGAACCAAGGCTCGGCCACGCCCGGAACCTTCGAGGCATCCGCCAGGTCCACGACGGCAATTGCGCCGCGTTTGCCATCCTGCTCGGTGAAATATATCGTCTCGGGCTCCTGCGCACGATGGGTGGCAAGCTTCCGCAAACAGCCAGCAGGACATACTCCATAATGTTAAAGCATGGAGCAATAATAGGCAAAATAAAGTTAAAGCTAACTTCTATTTTGTGCAATTGTGGAACCTGGCAAATCCTGACAACACCCCCTAAAAGCGGGCCCCATGGATTATTCCATATTGGACCGAGCCTAATCTTTGCCGCGCAATGGCTTATGCCCCTTCCCTGAAAATATCCGGCCGGGCAGCAAAAATAATTAAACAACTAAATTGACTATTGAATATGTTATGAGATTTGTAGTCTAAGAGAGTGGTGAATGGCAAAGATGGAAATGATGGCCGGAAGTATCAGAGAATGCTTGAAAAGGGAGCCAGATGGAGGAATCCTTGATTTCCCATTCCTTTGACTCCGACTAAATCGCAGCATTTTGAAACATTTTTTATTTGCGCGCTCTGGCGGCGGAAACAAACTCCTTTCAACGTGAATCTGATTGTTTTTGAGGACGAGCATCTCCTGGTCGCCAACAAACCGGCCGGGTGGAGCACTCATTCCCCCGCCCCTTTCGCGGGCGAGGGACTGTATGAATGGCTCGGGAACCGCGAACCGCGCTGGAGCCGGCTGTCCATCCTGCACCGCCTCGACAAGGAAACATCCGGCCTGATCGTCTTCGGCAAGACCACCGTCGCCAACCGTGCCCTGGCCGAACAGTTCGAGAAGCGCCTGGTGAATAAAAAATACATCCTGCTTACGGACCGTCCCGTGCCTTCGACCCCGTTGCGCGTCAAATCGGCGCTGGTCCGCTCGGGCGAACGCTATCTCAGCCGTCCACTTCACGCCGGGGCCGAGGTGGCGGAAACTTCCTTTCAAACCTCAAATCTCAAATTTGAAATTCCCGCGACCCTTCACGCCGCCTGGGCCGTCGAAGCCGAACCGCTCACCGGCAAGACACATCAAATCCGCGTCCACGCCGCCGCCCAAGGTTTTCCGATTCTCGGCGACACATTGTATGGCGGGACGGCGGCGGGTCGTGTTTATTTGCACGCTGGCGGGATAAAATTCATCCATCCCGCCACGCACGAACCGCTCGCCTTCACCGTGCCGCCGAATTTTTCCGAAGACCCGCGCCAGGCATTGCGCGCCGCAGTGATCGACCCGGCGCAAACCAACGCCTGCCGCCTGATCCACGGCGCCTCCGACGGCTGGCCCGGCCTTTACATCGACCGCCTGGGAGCTTTTCTGCTGGCCCAGTCCGCCGGGCCACTGACGCCGGCGCAGCAGGAGTGCGTCGAAGATTGCGCCCGGCGCTGCGCAGCCCAGGGCGTCTATCACAAGCTTCTCCAGCGCCAGACGCGCGCCGCTCCCCAACGGTTGAGCGGCCTGACCGCCCCGGCGGAAATCCCCGTGTGCGAAAACGGCCTGCAATTCGCCCTGCGTTTCGACGAAGGTTATTCCGTGGGCCTATTCCTGGACCAGCGCGACAATCGCCGCCGCCTATTGACGGGTTACATCGCGCCCAAGCTCGAAATGCCGTCCGCGCCCGAAGTGCTCAACGCTTTTGCCTACACCTGCGGCTTCTCGGTGGCTGCGGCCGTCGCGGGCGGACATGTCACCAGCCTGGACCTTTCCAAAAAATATCTCGAATGGGGCAAACGCAATTTTGTTCTCAACGACCTTGATCCTGTTAGGCATGAATTCATTTTTGGAGAGGCTTTCGACTGGTTTCGCCGCCTAACCAAAAAGAAGCGTTTATTTGACGTCATCATTTTGGATCCGCCGACATTTTCCCGTTCCAAAGAGGGCGGCATCTTCCAGGTGGAAAAGGACTGCGGCGCGCTCATGACCGCTGCCCTTCCGCTGCTCAAACCCAATGGCCTCATCCTCGCCTCCTCCAACGCCGCCGCTCTTGAGCCGCAGAAATTTCTCGATGCAATCGACCGTTCGCTGTCGCAAGCCCGCCGCCGGATCTTGGCGCGGCAATACATTCCGCAACCCCCTGATTTCCCGGTCCACCGCGAAGAACCGGCCCATCTCAAAACCGTCTGGCTCCATATCGAATGACAGACAAGCCTAACAGGCAGGCTTGAACCGGACGGCTCCAGGACTACACTCCGAACATGAAAAGCTTTGAAAGCCTGACCGAGCGCGAGATCCTCGCCCTGGCTATCTCGCTGGAGGAGGAGGATTCCCGCATCTACGATGCCTTCGCCGAAGGGTTGCGCGAGCAGTATCCCACCCAGGCGGACAACTTTGTCATAATGCGTCAAGAAGAAGAGGGTCACGCCCGCCGCCTGCGCGAACTTTACCAGGCCCGCTTCGGCGATCATGTCACCCTCATTCGCCGCGACGACGTGCGGGGCTTCATCAAGCGCCGCTCAATCTGGCTGACGCGCCCCCTGGCCTTGAAAGCGGTGCGCAAGCAGGCCGAGATGATGGAAACTGAAACCAAGGGCTTCTACGAGGCCGCTGCGCACCGCGCCACCGACCCGGGCATCCGCCATTTGCTCACCGATTTGGCGGCCGAAGAACAAAAGCACATCCACACCGCCCAACAGCTTGGGCATATCGGGTTAAGCCCCGAGGAAGCCGCGTATGAAAAGCGGCGGTTTGCCTTGCAAATTGTCCAGCCGGGGCTGGCCGGGTTGATGGACGGCTCGGTTTCCACGCTCGCGCCTCTCTTTGCCGCCGCTTTTGCCACGAAGGATAGCGGGAAGACCTTGTTGGTCGGATTGGCGGCGAGCCTCGGTGCCGGGATCAGCATGGGCTTTGCTGAGGCCCTGTCCGACGACGGCACTCTGACCGGACGCGGACATCCCTGGGCGCGCGGCGCGGTGTGCGGCAGCATGACGGCGGCCGGCGGCTTGGGTCATACCCTGCCCTTTCTGATCCCCAACGTTCACACCGCGATTGATGTTGCCCTGGCCGTGGTCTGCGTGGAATTGGGTGTCATTTCCTGGATACGGCACAAGTACATGGACAGCCCTTTGACGACTGCCGTGCTGCAAGTGGGCTTGGGCGGCGCGCTGGTTTTCCTGGTCGGGGTCTTGATCGGCAGTTCCTAAATGAGCCTGCCCATAAACTCCTTGTTTCTCGACTTGGATGGGACGCTGATCGATTCCAAACCGGGCATCATGGAAAGTTATCGGGTTGCGGCGGAAACGATTCTGCCGGGCCAGGCCTATGATGCCGCGGCGGTTTCAGTTGGACCGCCTCTGCCCGAAATGTTCCGGAATTCTTTCCCGAACGCATCGGAGGAGCAGATTGAGAGCCTGATCAAGGCGTTCCGTCAGTACTATGAAACGGAAGGAATGCTTAAGACCCCGTTGTTCGACACGGCGGCTGATCTGCTGGCCCTGTGGCACAAGCGGGGCGTCAATCTCTTCATCGTGACCAACAAGCCTGCGCGCATTTCAGATATTATACTTGACAATTTGCGGATCTCGCGGTTCTTCCGCGCCGTCCTGGCCATTGACTCCGTCCAGCCGCCCTTTGCCGGCAAGGAGGCCATGATCCGGCGCCTGTTGCGCGACCATCATCTCAGCGCCCGGGACGCCGTTTATGTCGGTGACACGGGGGAGGATGCGGCGGCGGCGGCGGCCTGCGGTCTGCGGTTTGTGTGGGCCGCCTACGGGTACGGAAAACCATCCCCGGACCAACTCAAGTCCGTTTTCGGGACGGTGCAGCGTTTTGGAGAGATGGCCGACGTTTTGGAGCGGAAATAATCTTCACTCGCGGGCCGGCGGCAGTTTGGGCGGAAAAATGGAAGCGAAAACCTCCCGGATGGCAAAAAACGGCAGGCGCAGCAGGTTGATCCAATGCGGATCCTCCTTGCGGACAATCCTGATCGTTTGCATGAGCAACTTCGGGCTGCGCGCACGCCACGCGGCAAGACCATTCAACAAAATGGCCCGGCAAGTGCAGAAAAAAAGGCTGTCCCGCACCAATTTGTCCCATTCATCCCGGAACATTTCCTGAACGGTCTTGTTATTCAGGCAGCGGCGCGTGATGAAATACCACGCCTCGATTTTCCACCCGCTCTTGGACTGCCTCATGGTATGGTTCAACGGCATGAACCGCCACTCGGTGAGCACTTGGTCGATGTAATAAAAATCCCAATCCGGCGCTATTTTCATGCACGTATCCACGTCGCCGGCGAAATCGGCTCCGGCATCGAACGGCAGCGTTTTGCGCAACGCTTCGGTGCGGTAGAGTGTGCCGCTTGGAACGCAGCACGGATATTCCGGTCCCGCTAAAAAATCCCGGAGCACCCGCTTCCTCTCCACCAAACCGTCTCCCACCTGGTAGCGGTAGCGGTACACCTTCGTGCGAAAGAGATAAAACTTTGGGTAAATGCGCCGGTCATTCTCGTCGATCAGGGCCATGGGCGCCATGACCACGCCGACGGTGGGGTTCTTTTCGAACGCCTCGACCATCAGTTCGAGGAACTTCGGTCTGATCAGGTCGTCGTCCATCAGGAACTGCACATACTTTCCCTGGATCAGGGTGGCGGCGCGGAGATGGCTGGCCAGCGAGCCGATATTGCCGTCGTTGCTGTAATAGCGGACGCGCGGGTCCCCTATTTTCGCCACCATCCGGGCCGATTCCTCGTTGGTGCTGTTGTCCGTGATGACGATTTCGAAATCCGGGCGAGTCTGGGCCAGACAGGATGCGATGGTCCGGCGCAAGTATTCGGGCCGGTTATAAGTGGGTATGCAGATCGTGACCAGCGGCGTGTTCATGGATGCGGCAGGCCATCAAGCCCCGTCACCTCCTGGAAAAAGTCGATGATGGAGAAAATAATGCCGGGCCGCGATAATTTCACATCTCGGTTATGCGGGCAAAACGCGCCCGTGTCAATGCAGGAGGGGATGATGGGGAGGCGGCCCTCAAGTTCAGGGCTTTACTTGCCCTTGCCGATTCATAAAATATCCGTTGAAAACTGCGGTAAGAGCGTCAGCGTGTGAATAGCTTATGAAAGCCGATATATTCGAGGATTTATTTGTGCTGGAGATGGCCAACAACCATCTGGGCAAGCTGCAGCGGGGCCTGGCGATTGTGGACAAGTTCAGCAAGATCATCCGGTTCAACAACGTCCGCGCCGCCATCAAAATCCAGTTGCGCGATGTGAACACGCTGATCCACAAGGATTTTCGCCAGCGCTCGGACATCCGTTACATCAAGAAAACCATGCAGACGGCCCTGTCTGTGGATGATTACACCACGCTGATCGCGGCCATTCGCAAAGGGGGCGCCCTGCCCTGCGCCACGCCCTTCGACGAAACCTCCGTGGACCTTTGTGTGACGCTGGGCGTGCAAATCATCAAGCTGGCCAGTTCCGATTTGAACGATTGGTTCCTGATCGAGAAAATTGCCAGGACCCGCAAACCGGTCATCGCCTCCACCGGCGGTTCCTCGTTGAAGGACATCGATGACTTGGTGACGTTTTTTCAAAACCGCAATGTTCCCCTCGCCGTCAATCATTGCGTCTCCCTCTATCCCACCGAGGACAGCGAATTGGAAATGAACCAGATCGATTTTCTGCGCGACCGCTATCCTCATGTGGCCGTCGGATTTTCCACCCATGAGTACCACAGTTGGGACGCCTCCATGTACATCGCCTATGCCAAAGGGGCGCGCACCTTTGAACGCCACATCGACATTGAGGACGATGGCGTCCAGGTTTCCCCCTATTGCAGCACCCCGGCGCAAATCGACACCTGGTTCAAGGCCTTTCGCAAAGCCAAGGAAATGTCCGGGGGCGGACCGCAAACCAAGCGCATTCCGCCCGTGGCCGAAATCAAGTATCTGGATGCGTTGGTGCGCGGGATTTACGCCAAACGCGACCTGCCGGTCGGAACGCCCCTGGCGGACGAGGACGTCTATCTGGCCATCCCGCTCCTCAAGGGCCAGCTTTCCTGCCGCGAATTGATGCGCGGAGAAGTGCTGTTGCGCGAAGTGAAAAAAGACGCGCCGTTGTATATCGATGACATCGACAGCCCCTATTCCCATTCCGATGAATTAAAGAAGGCCATCTATGACCGCGGGCTTGATCCGCGCTCCGGCGAAGACCCCGCGGCCAAGGGCGCCAAAGGCGTCGACTTGTCAAATAAATGACATTGTTTCAGCTCCATCCGGTCTGCCGCCTTTTCTGAACCCTTAACGGCTGGGCCGGCAACCGCCGCCGGAAATGGCTTTTCAACAGGCTGGAAAAGGGGGAAGCTTCCTTATTATCAGAACACACGAAGCACTCGGCCCATTGCGCTTGAGCAGGATCTTTACAAGTTCGATGTTGTTCCTTTCCTGCGCCCTCGCCGCGCTGGCTGGCGGTGCGACGAACCCGCCCGTGTTCAAATGCGCTCCGGGTTGGCGCGCCGAAATCGTGGCGCAAGCCCCGGCCATCCAAGCCCCGTCGGTCCTCTGTTGCGCGCCGGACGGGCGCATTTTCATGGGCGAAGATCCGAACGACATGGGCAGTCCGACCGACAAGCCGGGGGACCGGATCGTGTGCATCTATCCCGACGGCAAAATCAAGGTGTTTGCAAACAATCTTTACGGCGTTTTTGGAATGCAGTACCTCGACGGCAAGCTGTATGTCCATCATTCGCCGAAGTTCAGTGTTTTCGATGACGACCACGGCGTTGGCGTCAACCGGGTCGATTTGATCGCCAGCGACAATCCGCATCCGTGGCTGCCCTCCTTCAACGATCATATCCCTTCGGGCATCCGACTGGCCATGGACGGATACTTTTACATCACCACCGGGGACAAGGGCATTTTGGGCGCGGTGGGGACCGACGGGCGTAAACTGGAAATGCGGGGCGGCATTTTCCGGATGCGGCCGGACGGCACGGGGCTGGAAGTGTATTGCACGGGCACGAGAAACCATATGGAGGCGGCCATCAATTCGGAAGACGAGATGTTTACACTTGACAACACCGACGATGGAGGAGGTTGGTGGACGCGCCTGACCCACATGGTGGACGGCGGGTATTACGGCTATCCGTTCGATTTCAAGCCGCAACGGCCCTACACGCTCTGGATGATGACCGATTTCGGGAACGCGGGAGGCGCGCCGACGGGGGCGCTGTGCTACAACGAAGACGCGCTGCCGCAGGAATACCGTGGAAACCTGTTCCTGTGCGATTGGGCCGGCGACTGCGTCGAGCGGGTCATAACGAAACGGTCGGGGGCCACTTATGATTTTGTGGCCCGCCTTGATCGCCATTGCCCCCTGACCAGCGCCGATTATGAAAAGGATTTCTTCCATTTGACCGGTTTCAAGCCGGTGGGCATCACCGTCACCCCGGATGGCATGGGCTTTTACGTGACTGATTGGGGTTTGTCCGGCTGGAAGCGCAATGATATCGTCGGCCGCCTCTTCAAGCTGACCTATACCGGAAAATCACTGGCTGCGCCCAAGCCGGATTGGTACGTGCCCGCGGCCAGCGGCCAGAAATTCAAGGCTTCGACGCGCGACTTGGTCCAGGCGCTGTCGCATCCATCGTACAATGTGCGCATGGTGGCGCAACGGCGTCTGGCCGACCGCGGCAAAGAGGGCGAAAGAAAGCTGGCTTCTCTTGTCAAGAACTCCAAGGCGCCGCCTTGCGCCCGATGGTCGGCCATCTGGACGCTGGATGCGATCGACGGCGGGAAAAAGGAGCACAAAGCCATTCTCTCCGCCTTGAAGGCCAGGGACGCGACGGTGCAAGCGCAGGCCGCGCGGGAGTTGGGCGCGCGCCAGGTCAAAGAAGCCGTGCCCCCGCTGATTGCGATGCTTGATAGCACCAATGCCATGCTCCGTTTCCGCGCGGCGACGGCCTTGGGGCGCATTGCAGATCGCGCCGCCGTAAAATCCTTGCAGGACGCCCTGGCGCAAAAGGATTTTTTTGCGCGTTATGCGGCCTTCAAGGCCCTCAACCGCATCGGCCTCTCCGATGCCGTGGCCTGGCCGCGGATTGTGGAGGGGTTCGCCAGCGCCAAGCCGGAGATTCGCGAAGGTGTTCTCTTTGCCACGCGCGAAACTTACGATGTCGGGCTGGTCAAGGCTCTGGCGGCGTTCCTGTCCAAGCCGGGCATCCCGACGGAGCCGCGCACCAATGTGCTGAACCTGCTCTCCAGCCTTTATTTCAAGGCGCCGCCCTGGAACGGCGATTGGTGGAACACGATGCCGGTCATGGGCCTGCCGCCGGCCAAAACTCTTAGTTGGGAAGGTTCTCCCGTCATCGCCGCCGCCATGCGCGGTGCCTTGCAGGACTCGCAGCTCGCTGTACGCCAGATCGTTTTCGATTGGGTGCGCCTTTCCCATGACACTAACGCGGCCGCCATGTTGCGCACCATGTTTGAGCGCGAAACCGACGTGGCGATGCGTGCCACCATTCTGCGCGCGCTGCCGGGGGGGAACGACCCGGACAGCCGGGCGTTGATCGGACCCATCCTCAAAAATCCCCAAGTGCCGGTTGTCCTGCTCGAGGCCGCGATTGATTACGCGCGCAATATCAACGGTGCTGAATTCAACGACGATTTGGTTCGTTTGTCCCAACATCCGGGCAATGACCGGATAATGGTGAGCTTGTTTGAATGTTTCGGCAAAAGGAAGCTGCCGCAAGCCACGCGAGTGCTGGGCAAAAACCTGGCCGGCGCCAACCCCGCCATCCAAAACGCCGCCATTGAAGCCTTGACGCAAATAGGCGGGGATCCGGCCATCCTGGAACTGATGCGGGGAATGGAGGGTCAGCTCCCGGCAGTTCGGCAGCGATGCATCGAAGCGCTGGGAGCCTTGCGGGCCAGGGCCGCCGTGCCCTGGTTGATCAAACTCAGCGCCGACAGCCAATTATCCACTTCCGCCATCCAGGCATTGACCCGCATGCCGGACCTGGCCGCCCTCGACATTTACCTCGACGGGCTGGTTTCAAAAAACGCGGCGGTCCGGTCCCAATGCAAGACGGCCGTGACCAGCCTGCGCGATGCGGGGTTGCCCCGGATCGAGGCCAGACTGGCCTCCACCAATGGATTGCCCGACGACGCCATTGCCAGCCTGAGAGAAATCTATCAACACGACACCGCCGCGAAAAGGGGGCGGCTGTTCAAAGTCAAAGTGAAGCCGGTGCCGGAATATCAATCCTTTGCCCTGGCCCATCCGGGCAACGCCCGCCACGGGCAGAGCATCTTTTCGGATGCCAACGGTGTCAACTGCGTCAAGTGCCATGCCATCAACGGCCAGGGCGGGCACATCGGGCCTGAGTTGACCGGCCTCGGCGCCCGGCAAACCCGCCCCCAAATCATCGAATCCGTGCTCTATCCCTCGAAAGTCATTCTGGACGGCTACCAGCAGATATTGTTCTACATGACAGACGACGAGGATTACTCCGGCATCGTCCGCTCGGAGACGGCGGACACCGTGATGGTGATCGACAGCCTGGGGGTGACGAATCTTCTGGAAAAGTCCAAAATCAAAAGCCGGAAGATAAGCCAGATTTCCCTGATGCCGGAAGGCCTGCAAACGGGCCTATCGTTGCAGGACTTTTCGGATCTTATCGCCTTTGTCGAGAATTCAGGGGCCGGTATGCCGCAGCGAAACCCGGGGGACATGGCCGCCCGGCCGCCGGGGCCGGAACCGTTGCCGCCGGATCCGATGGATTTCTTGAATATGTCGCCTTCCCCACTGGCAATACCCGCGGCGCCCGCCATGCCTGCAGCATCGATGATGCCGCCGGAGCCAATCCCCGGACCACATCCGCATGGGCGGCGCGGCCCGGTCAATCCGCTCGCTCCGCCCATGCCGCCGGGTTTCCCCGTGCCGCCCAAACCACCGCAACAGCGCTTGAACAATCCCCCGGCAGCCTCTACCTTTCGCGGGCTATAAAGAATTCCTGAATGGCGCGTCAAATCCATAATTCATCCACCGCGCCGAAATCAGCGCCATCCGGTGACTGGCTCAAACCGGCGGGGACGGGTTTCGCTCTGTTGCTCTTCCTGGTCGCAATCAGCCTGCTCTCCAAGCGGCTCAACGCAGCTCCTGGGCCGCAAGCCCACTCGGACTTCATCACAGGAATGGTGCTGCTCGGTGGCGCGGCAGGACTCATCGGAGTGGTGTGGGGTTGGTTCGACCCAATTCCGCCCAGGGCGGCGATGAGGCCCGGCGTGTTTTACAGCATTGCCGCCGCGCTGACCGTCTTCATTGGAGTATTCATCCTGGGCTGCGGGATGCATCAAATCGCGGGCTTCGACCACAGCATCGTCGTGGATTTCGGCTGGCGCCTGTTCAGCGGACAAAGAGCCTATGAGGATTTTCCCTGCACGGTGCCGATCGCCTTTCCCTTGGGCGCAAAATTCGCCTTCCAATGGTTCGGAGTCTATTGGCGGTCGCTCATCGAGATGACCGCGCTATACTCCATGGCGGCGTTTGTGTGGTCGCTTATGCTGCTGGCACAGTTATTTGGCCGAAACTGGACGACGCTCTTATGGGCCATGGCCGTCCAGGTCTTCTCGCCAATGCTGGCTTCCTTCTGGTGGTATAGTCCAATCTCGGCGGTGGGCGGGGTGCTTTACTTGCTCTCCGCCGCGTATTGGATGCGCTGCCCTGACAAGAAGAGCGCGGTGGTGTCCTACGGCGCGGCCCTGCTGCTCCTGGCCACCATGAAACAAAACATCGCGGGGGTGCTGATCCTGGGAATATCGGCGGTCCTTTTCCTTTCACCCCGGCACCGTTGGAAAGTTATCGGAGTCTCACTGGTTTCGTTCGCGCTGTTCCTGGTCTTGCTCTCAATCAATCACATGAGCTTTCCCAGCCTGCTGGCGGCTTATCTGGGCATCGCCTCTCGCGGCGCGTCCCTCGTGCCGTTTCTGATCGACCTGAATCCTTTTGAGAAGCGCATGGCCATGGTGATGCTGGCCAGTGTCCTGTGGCTGGCGTTGCTGACGCTCAGCCAGGGGCGCGGCAGCCTGCGTTCGCTCCTTCCGTGGATCCCCGTCTTGGCGATGTTGGGCGGATTTTATTGGTTTTTGGCCAATTTGGAGCAGAAAGCAATCGGCGAAGCGAGCCTCTATCTGCCGGTGTTTATGGCGCTCTGGCTGGGCCGCAAGAGCTTGTGCCGGCCAAATCCGTGGATACCCATCGTCGCTCTTTTGGGGGGACTCTATACCTTCACCACCAACAGCGAGCAGAAGCTGGTGGATTTGCCCCCGGTGCTGCTGGCCGCCATATTGCTGGCCGCCGAACTGTCTTCTCCCGTTGTGGCCGGGGAGGGGTCCGTTTTTCGGATGCCGGTCTGGTGGAACCGCTATTTCGCCCTCGTTTGCCTGGTGCTTGGCGCTGGTGGATTGGCGCAGGGATTTGCCCGCGACCGGGTTTATTCCGCCGGCCCGATGCAGTTTTTTGAATATGACGGCTCAAAGCACACGCTCTCCGATGGGTTTTTCAAGGGCGTGCGTTGCGGCGACATCTTTGTCGAAGTGCTCAACGAAGTTGGGGAAGTGTTGCGCCGGGAGCCGTCGTCCCCGGTCTGGTTTGGGCCGCGCATGCAATGGGGCTATGCGGCCTTCGCCAAGCCCTCCCCGTTGCATGAGCCGGTCATCTGGGAGCCGCTCACCATGTTCGACAAAACTAGAGAAAAATTCTATTTCGATCAATTCCTGCAAAGCCGCCGGCCCCTGATCATCCTTTTCAAGAACGACCTGGCGCACTACTCCCAGGACGAGGTGCAACGCATCGTCCAACAATACAGCGTCGATCAATCTTTCCCATTGTTGACCGTGCTGCGGCTGAAGCAGTGACATGCGAAAAAAGGCAAAAATTGTGCTTGGCAGGGGGGCGGGCGTCTGGTATCACCCCCCAAGTCTTTAAACACCTACTGAACAATAAATAAATATATGAAGTCATTCGCCAAAATTTGCCTCGTGCTTTTGACCGCCGCCACCCTGGCCGCTTTCACGACCCAGGCCCAGACCGATTCGACCGCCACCAACAAGCCGCCGGTCGCCGCCAAGCCGAAAGCGAAGAGATATGTTGGTAAAATCGCCGGTGTCGATAGTGACGCCAAAACCATCACCATCTCCCTGGATTCAGGGAAGTCCCAAACGCTGCATGTCACATCCAAGACCCGCATAAGGAAGGACGGCCAGCCGGCGACTCTGGCGGATGTGACTGTGGGGCAGAGAGTGGCCGGCGGGTATCACGAGGATGAATCCGGTAATTTGGTGGCCAACACCATAGCCATCGGCCAGCCGAAGCCGAAAGCCGCTCCGCCCGCCGCAAGCGCCCCTGCTCCCCAATAAGCAGCAGTCACGGGTCCTACTTCTTTTTGCGCCACCAGCTTTTGTTGGGGGTTTGGTCGGCCTCGCGGACTTGTTGCACGAGCAACTGGCTGCGGGCCGCCTCCAGGGCCATTTGCATTTCCTCGTAATCCCTGAACCGGTCGCCGGGGTCCTTGGCCATGGCGCGGACCAGGGCGTTGCTGGTTCCTTCGGTGATGCCGAGTAAAACCTGGTCGGGCGCGGTCAATGGGGTGTGGACGTGGGCGGCCACGACTTCCTCGACGGTGGGGGCTTCGAACGGGACGTGGCCGGTCAGGGCGTGGTAGAGCGTGCCGCCCAGGCTGTACATGTCGGAATGGAAGTCCTCGCCCTTGCGCTCGATTTTTTCAGGGGCGACGTAGTAAACGGTGCCCCAAACGTGCTCTTCCCAGGTGTTGTTGCCGACCTCGGCGGCGCGGACCAGGCCAAAATCAATCAGTTTGGGTTCGCTCTCGTTGTTGTAGAGGATGTTGCCGGGTTTGATGTCGCGATGCAGGAGGTTGTGTCTGAGGGCGGAAGCGAGGGCGGACGCCATTTTTATGCCGACATCCAGGACGTCCAATTCAGGAACCTGGCCCTCGGTTTCGATGCGATGGTCCAAACTGCCCTGGTCGGCGAGTTCCATGACGAGATAGGGCTGGTCCTCGAACTCGTCAAAACTATAAACATGGATGATGTTCGTATGATTCAGAGCGGCGCCGGCGCGGGCCTCGCGATAGAAAGCTTGCATGACTTCCGGATCGGCCGCCATTTCGCGCTTCATCATTTTGAGGGCGACCTGGCGGTCCAGTTTGACGTCATGGGCCGTATACACGGTCCCCATGCCGCCCGAGGCGATAACGGAGAGCAGTTCGAAATTGCGCAAGGTGACGGGGAGCATGACCGGGTGGCCGCATTTTTTGCAGGGTTCGACGGCGAAGGGGGCCAGGTCGCCCGAGATGAAGGTCTTGGCTTTGCAGTGTCCGCAGGTGACCATTTTCAACGGTTTGCTGCCGCTTGATTCGCCATTGCTCACAGGGGGAAGTTAGCACGGCGGGCGGTGGGAACAAGGGAAAATCGGAGGGTGGCTGTATGGCATGGGAAACCGCTGAAGCTTCGGCGGATGACGAAGTTACGCTCCAAAGAGGAGGCGAAACCGGACTTGACAAAGGGGCGGGGGTGTGGTTAATTGAGCTTGGTTGAATGAATAAGACGCTGAAAGTCCAGATTAGCGAGCGCGCCCATGGCTCTTGTGGAGCCATTCCTATGTGGCGCGCATCCCGGTTTGCCGGCAACGTGGAGGAGATTTTCTAAGGCCAGAAAACAGATTTAAGAACCCACGATTGCCAGTCAATCGTGGGTTCTTCGTTTTCTGGCCAACGATTTTGGCTGGCAGAGATTTTGAAAGGAATTATGAGAACGCAATACGGAAAGATAATGACACGGTTCGAAGCGGAAACCCGGTTCGAAGCAGGCCCGATCGCGCCCGCGCCTTTTCGCGGCCCGTTGGAAAGGGAGCTGGAACAGTTGAAGGAGCGGTTGCTCCAGCCAATGCTCCAGGGATCGGCCGGTCCGGCGCAGTGCGTGCCGCTGCGGCGCGCAGCCAATGAAGCGGCCGGTCTGGCGTGGATCACGCCCTTCCCCCTGCTTGTTCTTCCCCTGTTGCTTGAGGAGAAAGTGGCGGCCGCGCAACGGCGGGAGGCCCGCCAAAGAGCGATCCGCGAGCAAACGGAAGGCCTGCTGGACAGGGCGGCGGCATGAATGACTTAATGAGGCGGTGGGGAAGAACCGGCATGGCGGCGGCATGGGCACCCGCCATGCCGGCTACCGGAATTCTGAACGATTAAGATTAAGTTTGGCATTGGCATTAAGTTTGAAGAAGGAAGGAATGCTCGCCATCACGGGGCCGGCCTGTTAAAAGTCTCCAGTGAGCGCGAATTTGAAGAAGCCCATGGTCACCCGGCAGGTGCGGTCGGACTCGACGGAGGATCATCTGGAGCGGATGCAGGAGTTGGTGGATCTAAAGGGGTACGCCCGGGTCTCCGACATGGCGGCGGCGTTGGGGTTGAGCCGGTCGGCGGTGTCGAACATGGTGCGGCGGCTGGCCCGCCGCGGCTACGTCAATTATGAGAGGTATCGCGGGTTCAGCCTGACGGCGGAAGGGCGCGCGGTGGCGAATCACATCAAGGTGCGGCATGAAACGCTGGCGGAGTTACTGGGTTTGCTGGGATTGAGCGCGGCGACGGTAAAGGAGGAAGTGGAAGCGATCGAGCACCATCTGAAGCCGGAGACCTTGCGGGTTTTTTCGAGGCTGGTCCGCTTTTGGCGGGAGCATCCTGGGCACTTGAAGGTTTTTTTGCGCAACGGCAGAGGCAAATGAAGGAGAGGCGGCGGTGACAGAAGATACATCTCTCGGGTTCGTCGTGCTGGCGTTTGCGCTGGCCGTGGTGGGGGGAACGCTCGGCGCGGTGCTGGGGACTTCGCACCAGCGGTTGTGCGCGCTGATCAGCCTTGGGGCGGGCACGCTGTTGGGGGTGACGCTTTTTGCCATTCTGCCCGAATCGGCGGAAGGGCTGCGCTGGTGGCAATTGTTGCTCGCGTTTGCCTCCGGTTACGCGGTCTTTGCCATCATCAGCAAGTATATTTTCCACGTTTGCCCGGCTTGCGCGGCCAGCCATTTCGACGAGGCCACAACACATCGGTTCAGCGAAATCGCCTCGGCCATGATGCTGGCGCTGGCCATCCACTGCACGGTGGATGGATTGGGGATTTCCGCCGGCAACCACGCGGACGCAGGTTCACCGGTGTCGGGCCGAATCGTGGACTTTTCGATCATCCTCGCCGTCTGCGTGCATAAAATTCCGGAGGGCCTGGCGCTGGGGGCGTTGCTGCGGGGTGCGGGGTTGGAGACCTGGGGAATCATTTGGCGGGTGATTGCGGTGGAGGGCACGACACTGCTGGGCGGGGTGCTGGGATGGCTGGTCTTTCCCCACGCTTCCCAGCTGTGGATCATGGTGGCGCTGGCGCACGCGGGGGGCGGCTTCATTTTTCTGGCGACGCATGCGGTCATCGGGGAGATACTCAAACACCACAAGGCCCTGGTTCTCACCAGTTTTGCAATCGGAGTTGGTTTGATCGGTGTTTTCGAGTTGTGCCTGCACGCGCTCCTTTAGCAACATCCAAGGGAGGTTTGAAGTTTCAGGAACCCAAGGGACTTAAACGATGTATAAACGATGCCTAAAGGATGTATAAAAAATGTTACTGGAATGTGTCAAATTGGTGTCGGAAGACCTTACACTTTTCAGGTGTTGTTTTGTCCCGTGGGTATGGGCTGGCAAAGGCTGAGGAAGTTCCGTCGTGACTTGCAATATATTGGTATAAAAGGACATATGTAAGCAGGTTTTCCGTCCGTTTCATTGGGCAGAATCAGCATTTCTCATTGTGGCACAGTATTTGCGGCCAGAATAAGTGGAAATAGGCTTGTAGGACACGTATGATTTTGCTTTTAGGCGCGAGCGGATTCATTGGGCGGGCTTTTGCCAATGAATTGCGACGGCGGGGACATTCATTTATTCCCCTGAACCGCCGGGCTTTCGACTACTCCCGATTCGATTTCCTGTTTGATTACGTCCGGACGATGAGACCGGTGTTTTTGATCAACGCGGCCGGGTATTCGGGAAGCGCCGATGAGAGCGCGACGCGAGCGGAGCGGGAGAAGATGATGGCGGCCAATGCGATATTGCCGCAAATGATTGCGCGGGTATGCGCGATGACGAAGACGCCTTGGGGCCATGTTTCGTCCGGGGACATCTATAGCGGGGCCAAGGTGCTGGAGCAGGGGACGCTGCGCACGGAAACGGACCTGAGCCGGCCGGATTTACGGCAGCTTTATGACAGGGAACCGGATAAATTCCTTGGATATACGGAACTGGACGAGCCGAATTTTTCGTTTCGGAATTCGCCCTCGAATTTTTACAGCGGAACAAAGGCGCTGGCGGAGGAAGCGATCCGGGAGATCGGGCAAAGTTACATCTGGCGTCCCAGGCTGCCTTTCAACGAGAAGGACGAGCCTTGCAATTGGCTGCGCCGCCTGCAAGGGCAGGCCACGATATACGACCATATCAACTCCATTTCGCATCTGGAGGATTTCATCAAGGCGGCGCTGGATCTGTGGGAGATTCGCGCGCCGCTCGGCATTTACAACATCACCAATCCGGGCGCTCTCACGACGCGCGAGGTGGTGCAAGCTTTGCAGGAAGTTCTGAGGCCGCCGGACCGCTTCAAGTTTGGCAAACAGGAGGATGACCCGGCGCGCATGTCCTCCGCCACGCCGCAGTCCAATTGCATTCTGGATGTGAGCAAGCTGCTCAAGGCCGGCGTCAAGAATCGTCCGGTGGCGGAAGCGCTCAAAGACAGCCTGGAAAGGATGCGCCTGGCATTGCGGTCGTCACAGAATGTCATGGCGCTCGGCTTGGCCGGGCTGACGTGGTGTTTTTTGATGACGCTCGCGGGCCAGGGCGTTTACTTGGCGTAGAACGAGCAAACGTTGAGGACATTGGTGAAACCGAGAGGGAAGGGCAGGCTGTTGGTGACTCCGGCCGGGCGAATCCATGTGACGGAGCCGTTTGGCGCGCCGCCAGCCAGGTTGATCCAACCTTCCACCAGGCCCGAGCCGCCGTAGAGGCTGCAATAGAACGGGATGGTGCCAGCTCGTGAAACGGGGACGTTTTGGGAAACCAAGGTTTCATCGCCCAGATAACCCGCCAGAGTGACAACACCATTGGTGCTCTGGATCAACATTCTGCCATAGGCGGCGGGCGAATCCGGCGCGCCAAGGTCCGGCTGCAGGAGCATGTCAAAACTGCCGGGCGGCACCGACGGTGCGTTGGTGGCGAGATCGGCGAGCAGCGGGGCGGTCCACGGGTTGGCGGCAGACATATTCGAGACCAGGCCGGTGATCATTTCGGAGGCGCCGGTCATGTCCAGATTAAGCGTGACATACAAACTGGGAAGGCCATTGGCGGCGCGCGACACAACTTCGGCATCGTTTCCCGTCACACGCAGGACGCCGGTCAGTGTGTAATTGAATCCGCCGACATGGATTCTGCCGGTGTAAGCCCCGCTGGTTCCGACGACGCAATTGCCCAACAGGCCGGCGGTTGGCACGGCCACAGCCGGGATGCTGCCGCTGGTTTGATGGAACAGCCCGTTGTAGGCGCCGGAGACCGGCCCAAAAGCGTTCGTGATGGCGAGCGCGGCGCCGGCGCTCGTCACGGCGCCGGCGGCATTTTGGATCACTGCGTAATAATTCCCCGCATTGGCCCCGCTGACATTCACCAACTCAAGCGCCGCACCGGTTGCCGCGGAAATGGGCGCGGTGCCCTCGAACCATTGGAAAGAGAAGGGTGGCTGGCCGCTTACGGCAACCTGAAAGAGAACTTTCGCGCCGACCCCTGCGCTTTGAGCAACCGGCTGGGAGGTTATCACCGGTGGGTCGATGACATTCAAAGTCGCCACTCTGCTGGTCACGCCACCCAAGCTGTTACTGACCACAACACTGTAATTGCCCGCGCTCCCATCGCTTGCATCGGGCACAGTCAACGTCGCCTGGGTCGCGCCGGGCAGCGCATTTGCGCCGTCGAACCATTGGAAAGACACGGGAATGTCGCTGGTGGCGATGACGGCGAAGGAGGCGGTTGCTCCGGCGATGACCGTTTGATTGAGAGGCCCGGTTAGGATCAGGGGCGGCGCCGGCGTGCTTTCACTGATCTCATTGGAGAATGGGCTTTCCAATCGGGAGGAATCGTAGGCCAAAACGGCGATGTAATAAGTCAGCCCCGGAGCCAGTTTGGACAAAGTAACGGCGGTGGCGCTACGGACATCGATATGGGAAGTGTAAGCCCCGCTGGCCAGTCCATAATAGACGTCGTAGCCGGCAACGGCGGGGCTGGGGCTGGGGTTCCAGGCCAGGGAAACACTCTGCGCCCCAGCGGGGAGGATGGAAAACAAGGCGGACAAGAAAAGGCACAAAAGGGCCGGGCAGCGGCTGGACAAAATCGCTTTAGCTGACATTTGCTAATATTATATAGATGGTTGTTAATTATAGTCCGAGACACTGCCTCCTTGTCGTGTACATAACCATCCTCCTTGCACACGCCGTATTTCAGACAACGCCCCAGAGCAAAGCAGTACCGGTGCCGCCGCCTCGGGCTGGGGGAAGGCGTCGGGGATCTGCAGATTCATGCGTCGGGCAATGATGAGCGTCACGCATTTTTCGCGTGCCACACACGCGCGGGCATGATTGTGAACGGTGTGGCCTCTTCCACTTCGACAAACGACCCCGGGATTCATCCAAATGAGCCGGGGCGGGGAATGCCGGGGCGTTTAAATTTGGAATTTGAGATTTGGAATGTGGAGAAGTCAGAGCGCGGTTCAAAGCTCTGCCCGATGAGTGGCGGAGCCTGTGACAATCACCAAACCGGGCGAAGCGGACGCAATGTCATCCATCAGGGTGTCAACAATTCAGAGATTTTTGCCGTGATGCCGGCCGGGTTGCTCAGAAGCGCTTCGCCCACCAGGATCGCCCCGGCCCCGGCGCGTTGCACCCGTGCCGCGTCAGCCCGTGTATGAATGCCGCTCTCCGCGGCCAGCAATGCCCCCTTGGGGATTTTCGCCGCCAATCGTTCCGTCGTGCCCAGGTCCACCTTGAACGTGTCCAAATCCCGATTGTTGACGCCGATGAGGCGCGCGCCGGCGGCCAGGGCGCGGTCCAGTTCGGCCTCGTCATGGACTTCCACCAGCGCAGCCAGCCCCGCCCCGGCGGCCAGATCGCGCAAATGTTTCAGCGCGGCGTCGTCCAAAATCCTCACGATCAATAAAATCGCGTCGGCCCCCATCTCCGCCGCCTCCAGCACCTGCCGTTCGTCAATAATAAAATCCTTGCGCAAGAGCGGCAGCCGGACCGCCGCACGAACCTCCCGCAAATGGTTCGCCGAACCCTGGAAGAATTTTTCGTCGGTCAGCACGGAAATGCAGGACGCCCCCGCCGCCTCGTACTCCCGGGCGATTCGCGCCGGGTCGAAATCGGGCCGGAACACTCCGGCGGAAGGCGAGGCCTTTTTGATCTCGGCGATCAGGGCCGGCGGCCCGTGGCGGGGCGATTGCAGGGCGGCAAGAAAATCGCGGCGGGCCGGGAGCAGGGCCATGGCCTGTTGCAAATCGGCGACCGACACGCGGATGGGAGGCAGCAGGGCGATCTCCCGTCTTTTTTGCGCAACGATGGTGTCAAGAATATTCATTGGCGCGGGTTCAGTCTTCGTCCTTCACCCCCGCCATGCGCTTGGCGGGGCAGCCGGCGCGCAGCCAGGCGTTGACGAATGGATCGAGAGCCCCGTCCATCACCGCCTGCACATTGCTGGTCTCGGCCCCGGTGCGCAGATCCTTTACCATGCGGTAGGGCTGGAAGACATAGCTCCGAATCTGAAACCCCCAGCCGATGGCGCCTTTTTCGCCGTAGAACTGTTCCAGGGCGGTCTTCTGTTCGTCCAGCCTTTTGGCGTAGATTTTTGAAATCAACATGCGCATGGCGGTGGCGCGGTTTTGATGCTGGGACCGCTGGCTTTGCGACGCCGCCACGATGCCGGTGGGCAAATGCGTGATGCGCACCGCCGTTTCCACTTTGTTGACGTTCTGTCCGCCCTTGCCGCCGGAACGGTAAGTGTCCACCTGCAATTCGACCGGCGGCAGGACAATGTCCGAACTGGTTTCCTCGATTTCGGCGATGACATCGACGCTGGCGAAACTGGTGTGGCGGCGTTTATTGGAGTCAAAGGGAGAAATGCGCACCAGCCGGTGAACGCCCCGTTCCGCCTTGCAAAAGCCGTAGGCGAATTCGCCCTGCACAAGCATCGTGGCGCTTTTCAACCCGGCGCTTTCGCCGGTGAGCGCGTCGGTGACCTCGGCCTCCCAGCCGCGGTTTTCGCACCAGCGCTGATACATCCGCAGGAGCATCTGGGCCCAATCGCACGCCTCCGTGCCCCCTGCGCCGGCGTTGATGCTCAGGATGCAATTATTCCGGTCATGCGGCCCGGTCAGGAAAACCTTCAACTCCAGGCTGTCGAGATCCTTGCAAAACCGGGACAACTCGCGGCCCAGTTCCGTTTCGTGCCGGGTCTGTTCGGCGGCCGGCTCCTCCTGGGCCAGCTCGAGCATCACCCGGAAGTCATCGATTTGGCGCTCGGCCTTGAGGACAGGCTCAGTTTTCTTGCGCAGCGTATTGGCCTCATCGATGAGACCCTGGGCTTTCTCGCGACTGTCCCAGAAATTCTCGCGGGCCATCAAGGCATCCAACTCAGCCAGTCGTTTCTGCGCGCCCGGCAAGTCAAAGAAACCTCCGCAAATGGGCGACTTTATCCGCGGCAACCGGCAACTGCTCTTTGATGGTCTCGAACATAGGTGATTACCATACAGGACAACCCCCCAAAGTCCAAACCGCAATTCAAGCGGGCCAGTTTGGGGGCGCAAATCAACTTTTGTCACGGCCGTCAGCGCGAACCTCCCGTCTCTCAGTTCATGGCGCCGGCAGCTTGCCAGGGCCTCGTGCGTATTATATCCGCCTGTGCCCGATCCAATAATCGGAAAAGCTATTGAACGATAGCCTTTGGCTGTGGCGATTCTTAAAGTATTCCGCACACTGTCCCGAATTGCTCGTTCCGAGGATCGCCAAAACATGCTAATTCCCGCAACATGGATAATCCCCTTGAATGGGAGCTTTCCTGCTACGGTTTCGACCGCTCCCCCCAACGGGATAGGGCCAATCTTTCCCAACGCTAGAAAAGGCCCCAACCCAGCACGCCTGCGTATAGCGCGAGAAACACCCTGTGGAAATAACAGCCACCAAGGAATGACGTTGCGGTTCCACGCATTCACGATTACGTCAACATTCTGGTCCAATAAATCGCCCTCGCAAACATGAATTATCATCAAATTTTATTGCTCACCGAAACTTTAAAACTATAACCGTCGCATCGGCAAGCACTGTTTCCAGGCAAAAAACGCCGGCTATTTGCGTCGGATCTTTTGCCAAAGGAAATAACAACACACTAAAGCAAGCGGAAGGCATGATACTATCGCCACAATCAGGAAGCAGATAACTCCGGCCTTTTTTAGGGCAAACGAGTTCACAGCTACACCAAGAATTCCGAGGGCAGCGGCAATGAGTATGCCGCCGCCACAAACGAACATAAGAACTCTGCTGGGTTTTGCTTTCATTGTGAGGCTCATTTCCCAATGCTGGACGACATTGTTGTTCCCGATAATGCTCCTCCATTCACAGTGGTTGCGTCAATTCCATAACAAACAGCTTGCCCACAATTTAACTCTGTTTGAGTAAAAACTACTGTCTCTAAGTAAAAGACACCGGCTATTTGCGTCGCATCTTTTCCCATAATGAAAAACACAAAAAGCCGACCAACGGCAGTAGCCCAATCGCAATGGTGATGCCAAAATCCGCTAACCCAATCTTCAATAATGTGCGTGAATTTGACAACGCCCCACTAACCGCTAAGAAACAGCCAACAATCACTCCCGTTCCATAAACCCATAACAACAACTTACTTGGCTTAGTTTTCATTTGCTTCTTCTGCGAAAGCAGGCAAACCAGATAACGACCGTGCCGACACCAACAATCTCTCCGCACAGGCTGGCGAGTTTGTCATTTCTGGCATCCTCGATTTGGGTGTTGGGCGATGTCTTAAGAATCTCTTTGTGCAAGGAAAAAGCAATACCTGCAACAATAACGAGTAGGATGCCTGTCCCAATCAAAGCGTATTTCCACCATTTCATAAATTCGTGTGCCGCCACCGACAACGTATTGAACAGCGGCGGTCAATTAAGGTCAACATCATGACAACATTGGCAGAACTTGCTTTATGTGGATAATCGTTTGCCTTGCACCCAATTCCTATGAATTCTTTGTGGGAATCCAAAGTGGGTTGTTAGATACTTTCCGCTTCTGAATTCTCCGACTGGATATGGACATGGTGGGATATTTTCGTTCATCCAATACGGGAAAGCATAGTATTGTGAACGAGGTTTCGGCCCAATAATTTCGATTTCCTCTGGACGAAATCCTGCATACCAAACCACTTGCCACTTATCGTTAAGCCCATGAAGATAGGTTAAATGGTCATTGCGAATTGGCTCTGCTTCCCACCCATAGTCCCCAATTTTAATTGAAGCGCCATCCGCTTGTAGGATACAAGAGGACTCGGATGGAAGCGATTTTACACGGTATATATGGCGATACTTCTCGGAAAGCTGACGTTCTAGCTTTTTCTGGCTTCGCCCGACAATGCGGCTGATAAGAACCAACACAAGAATGCTCGTTGCCGCAACCAAAATTGAAGCCTCCGAGATTACTTGAATGTTCGTCGATGAACTCAGCATAGTTCAAAATATATCACTTTCCGGTACTTGAATTTTGCCCCGTTGCCTGATTAAATAAGTTATACGCTGAGCTTGGCAGTGTGGCAACACCTGTTGCTGCCGTGCCACCACTGAACGGTGTTGGTGCGGAAAAGGGGTCGTACCATAGCTTTGTCCATCAGATTTCATTCATATGCCCTTTTCCAAGCGTGAAGCTTGGGACCGACACTTTTCCGGCAGCCCATGTGCAACTGGTCCGCAATCTGTTGAATCGTCAGGATCGTTTCCTTTCGCAGTCGCGCCGCCAACGCCAGTTTGTCCGTCAAGAGGGTCAACCCATGTATTTGCATTATTTTGTTCATTCATTCATGCCTTTTCTTGCTTGAAGGTTTGTGTTCAACATGTTGCGGGTTCCCATGTGCAACTTCTGCCCGATCTGCCCCAAAGGACATTGGCGATGCACTTTCTCTGCGGCAGGGTGTAGACCAAATCAGAGTAAGAGCCTGTTTGAAAACTACGAGGAGTCCTGCGGCGTGGAATTTTGGCCGGAGCCGAGGCGGCGAGGTCCGAGCATCCCCGCCCTCGCGGCAACTTCATGTTTTTACCCCCCCCGTTTCTCCCGTTCCCTTATCACATGGCTAAATATATACAGCCCCATCGACACAGCGAAATGACGAAAAGCGGTTACATGTTACCGGTCTGTTTCCTTTCGTGTTACCGACTAAGTCCTTGACCATCAACACTTGTAACCGTGTTTCCCCTTTTTCAGAGCTATGTGTCAATCAGGCAGTTCTTCTTAATCTTAATCGACTTGGGCCCTCCCCAATCCTGGAAAATTCAGGGTATTTCAGGATAATTCGCGCTAACAACACCACTCCCTCAGGCGATGGCGGCTGTTCAAAATCGGCGGGTTTGCCAGACGCGGCCTGACTTCAATTTCAAGACGTGCGTGATGCACGCGGGCATTTCCTTCGTGTGATGCGTGACGAAGATGAGGCCGGCGCGGGTTTGGCGGATGACCTTGTCCACCGTGGCCAGAATGGAGAGGCGATGCGCGGCGTCCAGTCCCTGGCAAGGCTCGTCCAACAACAGCAATTCCGGTTTTTTCACCATGGCCCGCGCCAGCAAGATCAATCGTTGATCGCCCAAGGATAATTCGCCGAACGCTTTCTTCACCTGACCCGCCAGTCCGAACCGGCGCAGCCAATGGCGGGCGGCGGCGCGCTGACGCGAACTGCAAGTCTCGTAAAGCCCCGCCGTATTGAAAAAGCCCGAGCAGACGACGTCCAGGCACAAGCAGCCCGGCGGATAATGCAGGTGCAATTCCGGCGAAACCCAGCCGATTCTCCGGCGCATGCGCCAGAGCGTTTGCGAGGTCTCGGGCTTCCAGCCGAAAAGCCGGAGGTCGAGCGAGTAAGCCTGAGGATTGTCGCCTTGAATCAAGCTCAGCAAAGTGGTCTTCCCGGAGCCGTTCGGACCGAGCAACGCCCAATGCTCGCCCCGGCGCATCGTCCAGGTCACATCGTCAAGAATCCGCTGGTTTCCCAACCGGACGGTGACGTGGTTCAATTCAACCAGCGCAGTGCGGTTGGTTTCTACGGACCTGGAGGCGGCTCGCCGAGGCATCGGCGTCGTCACCACTGGCGAAGATCCCCTGGCTCCCAATTCCCGCGCCAGCGGATGGTTCAACACGGCGCGCCTCGTTCCCTGGGCGATGATGCGGCGGTTGCGAACGAGGAGCAAATGAGTGGTTTGCGGTGGAAGCTCATCGGGACGATTGGTGATGAGCAACACGGGCAGCCCGGAGCGCATCAATCGGCGAATGACCGTTTTCAGGCGCGCACGTGTGGCTTGATCGAGGCCGCCGCACGGATCATCCAGGATCAAAAGGCGCGGCGACCGCAACAAAGTATGGACGAGGAGGACGCGACGTTGTTCGCCATTGGACAGAACGGCGAGTTTGCGCGAGAAAAGGGATTCGATGTCGAGCCAGCGGCTGAAACGGCGGCGGTTTTCGCGAAAGATGCGCGGGTCGCCTTTGGGGGCGTCCAACTGGAACGGGTTGATGTCCTCGACGCTGGCTTGGGAAAGGAACTGCGCCACGGTGCGGCGGCCTTCGCTGATGCCACTGTGCCAGCGCGATTGGTAGAACGAGCTTTCGGCGGCGGCGAGTTCACGTTGAAGGTGCGGCGAGAGCAAAGCGATGGATTGTTTCGGCACCGCGCCAGACTGCTGCGGTGGAGCGTCGAAACAGCAGCGAATTTCTCCGCGCGGCACAGGGGCTTTTCCGCAAAGGGCGAGCGCGAACAGCGATTTGCCGGAATTGTTGGGACCGAGGACGGCCCATTGCTCACCGCGCCGCCATGTCCAGCGGGTGCGCGCGAACGCCGTCCGTCCGTTCCAGCGAATCGCGATGTCGTCGAGGACGAGCAGGCTGTTCCTTGCCGCGCGGGTTTCAGCCATAACCGCCGGCCACCAAATTGCCTTGCGGCGGCATGGTTATATCCTGCCCGGCGTGACTTCGCCGGTCAACTTCTTGTGAAGAATGCGAACGGCATCGGCCAGCCCCAAAATCCTCGCGGTGATTACTTTGAAATCGTTTTTTGCGCCGGGGCGGTGACTTTGCCATCGCTGGATTGTTGGGCAATGGCCTGCAAGGCGTCGGAGGCCGCCGGGGTCCCGGCTTGTTCCAGCGCGAGGACCGCCGCCAACCGGGTCTGGGCGCTGTCTGAAGTGAGAGCGGCCTGCTCGAGTTGAGGGACGGCGGACTGGTCGAAAAAATCTTTGACTTCCGGCGTGAGCGATGTCGCAAGGGTTTCCGCCAGATACGCGAATCCAGCCAATTGCGCCGTGGGATTGCTTTCGCTTTGAACGAGGGCAAGGACGGCCTGCGGATCCCCGCCCGATTGCATTTCCAGGGCCTGATAAATTTGCGCGCGGACATTCGGATCTGTTTCCTGCTGCAAGGCGGCGGCCAATTGCGGTCCGACCGCGCTGGCGCCGCCAGCGATTGCCAAAGCCGATGCCGCCGCCGCACGCAGATCGGCGTTCGGATCGACAAGAAACTCCAGCAAAAACGGCGAGGAGTCGCCCTGCGCGTTGCCCAGAGCTTCAATGGCCGCGACCTTGGATTCGTCCGGCACATCCCCGGCGGCAAGATAACTGCTGAAGAAACTCTCAGTTTCGGAAAACGGCCGCTTGCCCAGTCCGTTCAACACGTTTTCCACGACATCTTGATCAGTAATTTCCGTCGCCGCGCGCGTCAGCGCCTCCAGCGCGCCGGGAAAGTTTACGTCGCCCAAGCCCAGGGCGGCCTCGTTGCGGACGCTCAATGGAACTTGTTCGTTAAAAAGCAGGCCGCTGAGGGAATTGACCGCGGCGCCGTCGCCGGCCATCGCCAGCCCGCGAACCGCCCCGCGCGCCGTGATTTCATCCGGGTCGTTGATCAAACCATTGAGCAAGGCGCGGGCTTGCGGGCTTGGACATTCGCCCAATGCTTCGGCTAAGCCGGCTTTCAAATAAGGCGGGCAGTTTTTATCCGCGAGCGCGCTCTTCAAGGCGGCCATCGCCGCCGCCGAGCCAATCCTGGCCAGCGCCCGGGCAGACTGCCGGCGGGCCATCAGCGGCAGCGACCGGTCAAAAAGTTGCGCGATGAGTTTTGCCGTGGCTGGACGGGCGGCTGCCGGAGCAGGTCGTGGTGTGGCAATGGCGGAAAAATGTGTTTGCGCCACCCGATGCAAAGCTGCGGCCTGATTGGATGATTTGTTTCCACCCAAAGCAAGCAGCGCGAACGCCGCCACAGCCGCCAGCAGCAACATCGCCCCAAAGAATCCCGCGCGAACCCCGTCCTTTGCTGAAGGCGGATTTGGCTTCATGGTCAATCAAGCGGGCCAAAAAAATTTCCCCGCGCCGGCATTATGTCGTCCGGCACGGGGTAAACAATCGCCGGCGGCAGTGTTTAAGGAGCTGTGATCTTGAGGCTTTGTCCGAACACCTTGCCGCTCAAGGTTTCAACAGTCAGATTGGCGCCTGAGGTCGAGATTCCCAAAGTCAAACTGCTGCCTTTGCTGGTGCCGGTGCCAGCAAGCTGGATTTTAGACGTGTCCTTGGTGGTTGAATAAGTTCCGGCCGTGGTGAAATCAGCGGTATCGCCGGCCGAAGTCAGGACTGTGGCAGTGCCGGGGTGGTACTTCTTGGCTCCATCAGGCGTCAAATTGAGCGTCAGAGTCCAACTGGTCCCGATTGCGTTGGTGGGCAACGGTATGCTGATATCCTTGTATGTCATAGAATGACTTTTCGACTTCGACTTGCCCTTCTCATCTATGTAAGTCACGCTGACTGAGACTGAAACATTGCCGATTGCCTGGGTTCCCTCAATTTCACCGGTAAACTTTGCTGTTTGTTTGAACTTTGTGACTGGGACCGAACCATTAAGGGTTCCCGTGCCCAAGCCTGAATATGTCAGTGAAACTTTTGGCGCGGTGCTGGGACCGGACACACTGCCGCTGGCTGCAAGAATCCCGTTGGAGATGTTAAAATCAGCACCATCATAAGTTCCGGCCACAGTGAATGTCCCGGCGCCTGTAATTTTGCCGGAGACCGCCTGGATCATGGTGCAATCGAAAGTAAATATGTCCACCGTGTTGGAATATGACCCGGTAATGTCCCACAGCGGAACTAAAGCGCCCATTTGATTGGTGTAACTGCCGTCGGCGATGCCCGCACGAACCGACTGCGAGGCGAATATCAGAACCGCGCCCGCCAACACGACCAGTGATTGTATTTTTTTCATGTCTGACTCCTGTTATTGATTAGTTTTTATTAATGTGCATTCTGCGACTCAATTCAAATTGCTGCGATACATGGTTAATATATTCTGATTGAAAAATCAAGAATCAAAAGGTCCTTTTATAGGGTCATATCAAGGCGTTGGCCAGGAGGGTCAGGGCCAGGCCGGCGATGCCGATGATGGTTTCACACAAGGTCCAGGTGCGCAGGGTCTGGCCTACTGACAAACCCAGGCATTCTTTGACAATCCAAAAACCGCCGTCGTTGAGGTGCGACAAGAAAAGCGAACCGCAGCCCATCGAGATGACCACCAGTTCGACGTTTGTCCCGGGATGCAACGCCAATTCGGGACCCATCAAGGCCGACGCCGCAGTGATGGCGACCGTCGCCGAGCCGGTGGCGACACGGATGAAAGCCGAGACCAGCCAGGCATAAACCAACGGCGGCAGATTCATGGCCTGGGCCAATGTCCCCATCGCCGCCGCCGAACCGCTCACTTGCAGGACACGCGCGAACCCGCCGCCGCCGCCGACAATCAACACCGCCATGCCGACCGACGCGACGGATTCCTCGGCGAATTTCGCCAGTTCCATGCGGCTGAATCCGCATTTTGTGCCGAGCGACCATAGCCCGAACAAGACCGAAAGAAGCAATGCAATGGCCGGACTGCCGATGAAACCGGCAACGTCCTTTCCCCTCGTGCCCGGTGGAAGCGCCATGGAGGCGATTGTGCCCATCAGCATCAAGAGAACCGGCAGCAGCATGGAAAACAACGTCAGGCCAAAGTCCGGCCAGCACCGCCCGTCCGCCAAGGGGTGCAGGGCAATCGGCGGCGGCGCAACATCGACATGCCGGCTGGCCCATCGGGCAAAAAGCGGGCCGGCGATGGCGGCTGTCGGCAAACCGAGGATCAGCGCCCAGACGGCGACCATGCCGGCGTTGGCGTGCAGGGCTTGGATGGCCACGACCGGGCCGGGATGGGAGGGAATCAGTCCGTGCATAACGGAGAGACAAGCCAGTAGAGGAAGGGCCAGTTGCAGGAAAGGCCGCCGCGTTTCGCGGGTGAGCGTGTGCAGAATCGGGATCAGAAGAATCAGTCCGACGGCAAACCATGTGGTCAAGCCGACGACCAGGGCCAGGGTCATGACGCAGAGGCCAATCCGGCGCGGGCCGAAAATGGCGACCATTCTTTTGGCCAGGACTTCCGCGCCGCGCGATTCGGCCAGGAGTTTGCCGAGCATGACGCCGAGGCAGATCACCGCAGCGACGCCGCCGAGGGTTGACCCCAGCCCTTCCTGAAAAGCTCCGGCGACGACCAACAAGGGCTTGCCCGAGCCGGCACCCACGGACAGGGCGGCAACGAGCAAGGCGAGAAAGGCGTTGAGCCGGACGCGCATGACCAGCAGCACGAGCAGGCCAACGCCAGCCAGCGCCAGCGCGATGAGCATCCATTGCGAGGGCGTCATGCCTTGGGACAAAAGGGCGTTAGAAGGCACGCCCTCCAAAGCGGCGGCTTGGACCCCGGCGATGTTGAACGGCGGCTTCAAGGGCATCTTGCAGCCTGAGTTTCAATGCTTTTGCCAAAGCAGGTCAATCCAAAAGCCGAGGATGCCCCCTGCTTTCCTTTCCGGCGCATGTTCCTGATTGCGTATCGATCAGCCGTAGTTTTCCGCCATTTCAGCCAGATCCGCCTCCAGTTGCTGTTCCTGGAACAGGGCCAGCGCTGCCTCCACCTGATTGAGCAGTTCGCCGGGGTTCAAGGGTTGCGTGAGGCCGGCGCGAATGCTCTCGTCTTGCAAAGGCAAGGGCATGAGGCGGTGCGGCCTGGGTTTGAGCAGCAAGGCGGGAATGCGGGCCGTGGACGGCAGGCGATGGAGGATGTCCCTGGCGGTTGCGCCGTCCATTTCGGGCAAAGTTGCGTCAATGACGATCAAGTCGGGCGAGAGTTCGCGCGCGCGCCTGATCGCTTGCAAGCCGGCATGGACAAGGGAAACCTCATAACCCGCCTGGGTCAGGGCGGCCGGGAATGACTCCAAAACGTCGTCTTCGTGAGCCACCAGTAGTATTTGCTTTTTCATGATTCAGGCTTACCAGAGCCGATGAAAAGCGACAACGACGGGACGGCAAAGATTTGGTTACAGTTTGGAGTACAGTTATCAGCGATGGATCAGCGGGTATGCAGCGATGCATATTGGCTGTGCTGGCAAATGGATTGAGGCGCGAAGGATTATTTTGTAACAGGCTGACTATCAATGCATTGTGAAATACGCCTGTTTTGGCATGGCAACGGCTATTGTGGTCCGGGGTTTTGTACCGCTACCATGAGTGAAGAGGACGCCAGGAAATGGATTTTGATCGTTGATGATGATTCGTCGGTGCGACTCATGCTGGCGCGCGTTCTGTACAATGAAGGGTATGGGGTGCTGACGGCGGCCAGTGGCGGCGACGCGCTGGGTTTGGCCACGACAATGGCGGTTGACCTTCTCCTGCTGGACCTCAGTATGCCGGGAATGGATGGCTGGAAAACGCTTGCGCAACTTGAAGCCAAAAAACTTGCGCCACCGCCGCCGGTTATTATTATTACCGCCCGCCCCAACCAGCAGGCGGCGGGGCGCAAGGCGGGGGTCGTGGCGGTATTGGAAAAGCCGCTTGATTTTCCCCGCTTGATTCAAACCGTCAGCCAGGTTTTGGCCAAAGCAGTGAACTCAACGAATGCCGCATGAATAATCCGCAAACCGCCCCCGGCGCAAACGCCCCCTCCGCAAATAGCGGCAGGCCGACGCCATCCCCCCAGAATCCTCCGGCGCACAGAGGAACATGGATTCTTGTCATCCTGATCATCATCGTGGCCGTGGCGGCCATTTTCCTCTTGAGCGGCAAGAAACCCAAGCCGCCGGCTCCTCCGCCGGTCAGCATCACCGTGACCAATGTGTGGAAAGGGGACATCGACGTGGCGGTCAGTTCGCTCGGCTCGGTGCAGCCGGTTTATACCGCCATGATGTCGGCGCGGGTCGATGGCCAGGTGATGGCGGTCAATTTCATCGAGGGCCAAATGGTGAAGAGCAACGATCTGCTGGTCGAGATTGACCCCGGCCCGTATCAGGCGGTGGTGACGCAGGCCACCGGACAATTGCAGCGGGACAAGGCGCTGCTGGAGGGGGCGAATGTGGATTTGAAGCGTTACGAGGCGGCTGCGGCCAAAAATGCGGTGCCGAAGCAGCAGGTGGATGACCAGGTGGCGCTGGTCCACCAGGACGAAGGCTTGGTGAAGTATGACGAGGGCCAATTGGAAGCCGCGAAAGTCAACCTGGCTTATTGCTTTATTCGGGCGCCTTTCGAAGGCCGCGTCGGGCTGCGCCTGGTTGATCCGGGCAATGTCGTTCATGCCGCCAACACGAATGCGATCGTGGTGGTGGCGCAGCTTCAGCCGATCACGGTAATTTTCAACGTGGCGGAGGATTATCTGCCGCAAATCATGCAGCGAATGGGCGCCGGCGCGCCGGGCAGGCGCCCGTCGATTGAGGCCCGGCCTTCGCCGGAGACGCCGGAGCCGGCCCCGGCGCCGCGGGCCATGGCGGTGGAGGCGTGGGACCGCGCCCAGGAGCACAAGATCGCCAGCGGGAAGGTTCTGGCGCTGAACAATCTGATTGACACAGCCACCGGCACCATCCGTTTCAAGGCGATGTTTGACAACGAGGACCTCGCGCTGTTCCCCAATCAATTTGTCAACGCCAACCTGGTCATTCAAACCCTGCGCGGCCAGAGCCTGATTCCCACCTTTGCCATCCAGCACAATCCCGATGGGGCGTTCGTGTATGTGGTGACGAACAACCCGGCCACGGTCAACGGGATGGCCACCAATTACCAGACGGTCACGATGCGGAACATTGTTCCCGGCACGGCGGACAGCGCCACCACCTCCGTGCAGGGGGTGGAGCCTGGGGAAGTCATTGCCCTGGACAACTTCAACAAGCTGGGCGAGGGGGTCAGGGTCGCGGCCAAGCAACCGGCCGGGCGGGGCCGGGGCGGCGCAAAACTGCAAGGCGGCGCGCACAAACCAAAGCCTGACGATTCAAAGGACAGTTCGTGAGTCCCTCGCGCCCCTTCATATTGCGGCCCGTGGCCACGTCGCTTTTCATGGCGGCGATCATGCTGGTGGGCATTGTGGCCTATCAGCAACTGCCGGTATCGGCCTTGCCGGAGGTGGATTTCCCCACCATCCAGGTGGTGACATTCTATCCCGGGGCGAGTCCGGACGTGACGGCATCGGCCATTACCGCGCCGCTGGAAAGGCAATTTGGCGAAGTGCCCGGGTTGAACCAAATGACCTCGACCAGTTCAGGCGGCAGCTCGATCATCACGATGCAATTCGCGCTGTTTCTGAACATCGACGTTGCCGAACAGGAAGTGCAGGCGGCGATCAACGCCGCGCAAACCTATCTGCCGCCCGACCTGCCGGTGCCGCCCATCTATAGCAAATCCAATCCGGCGGATTCGCCCGTGTTAACGCTGGCGCTTACCTCGAAGTCCCTGCCTCTCTACAAGGTGGAAGATCTGGCTGACACGAGGCTGGCGCAGAAAATCTCCCAGCTATCCGGGGTCGGCCTGGTCAGCATCGTGGGCGGCCAGAAGCCGGCGGTGCGGATCGAAGCCAATCCGACGGCGCTGTCGTCCTACCAACTGAACCTGGAAGACCTGCGCAACGCCCTTGCGCAAACGAGCATCAACCAGGCGAAAGGCAATTTCGACGGCCCGCAGACATCCTATCAAATCAACGCCAACGATCAGTTGCTGACCAGCAAGGATTACAACCAGGTGGTGGTGGCGTATCGCAATGGCGCGCCGGTCATGCTGAGCGACGTGGCCCAGCCAATCGATGACGTGGAAAACCGCAATCAGGCGGCGTGGATGAACAAGGTTCCGGCGGTGATCGTCAACGTGCAGCGCCAGCCCGGGGCCAACATCATCCAGGTGGTGGATCGGATCAAGGCGCGGTTGCCGCAGCTTCGGGCGACGCTGCCGCCCGCCGTTGATGTATCCATTTTAACCGACCAGACGACGACCATTCGCGCCTCGGTGCGCGACGTGGAATTCGAGCTGATGCTGACCATCGGGCTGGTGGTGATGGTCATCTTTCTATTTCTGCGGAGCTTCACGGCGACGATCATTCCGAGCGTGGCGGTGCCGCTGTCGCTGATTGGCACCTTTGCCGTCATGTACCTGCTGGGCTACAGCCTGGACAATCTATCCCTGATGGCACTGACCATATCCACAGGATTTGTTGTTGACGACGCCATCGTCATGATCGAGAACATCACCCGCTTTATTGAACAGGGCGACAAGCCGCTGGACGCGGCGCTGAAGGGCGCGGAGCAAATCGGGTTCACCATCATCTCGCTGACCATCACGCTGGTGGCGGTATTGATCCCGCTGCTGTTCATGCAGGACATCGTGGGACGGCTGTTCCGCGAATTTGCCGTGACGCTGAGCGTGACGATTCTGGTTTCGGCGGTGGTCTCGCTGACGCTGACGCCCATGATGTGCTCCCGGCTGCTCCATCGCACGCCGCAAGAGCAACAGGGGCGAATCTTCCGGGCTTCGGAGCGGGCTTTTGCGAGCGTCATCGCCTTTTACGGGCGGACGTTGCGCTGGGTGCTGCAGTACCGCGGCATGACCCTGCTTGTCGCGGTGGGCACCCTGGCCCTGACGATCGTGCTTTACATACTCATACCCAAGGGGTTCTTCCCCGTGCAGGACACGGGGGTGATTCAAGGCATCTCCCAAGGGGCGCAAAACGTCTCCTTCCCGGCCATGGCGCAACAACAACAGCAACTGGCCGGCGTGATACTCAATGACCCGGCCGTGGCGAGTTTGACCTCCTTCATTGGCGTGGATGGCATCAACACCACGCTGAACAGCGGACGGATACTCATCAATCTGAAACCGATTGAGGAGAGAGACGCCAGCGCCTCGGACGTCATCCGCCGGCTGCAGCCCGAACTGGCAAAGATTAACAACATCACCCTGTTCATGCAGCCGGTGCAGGACATCACCATCGAAGACCGGGTGAGCCGGACCCAGTACCAATACACACTGGAGGACCCGGATGCCGCCGAGCTGCAATTCTGGACGGACAAACTGATGGCCAAGTTACAGACGCTGCCGGAGCTGAGCGACGTGGCGACGGACCAGCAAGCGGACGGGCTGCAAATAGCGCTGGTGATCGACCGCGTGACCGCGGCGCGGCTGGGCATCACCGCGCAGCAAATAGATCAAACCCTCTATGACGCCTTCGGACAACGGCAAGTCTCGACTCTGTTCACACAATTGAATCAATACCACCTCATCCTGGAAGCGACCCCGGCCTTCCAGAAGGACCCGTCGAAACTGAAGGACATCTATATACAGTCGTCCTACGGCGGGGCGGTGCCGCTGAGCACGTTTGCCCATTTTGAGTCCAAAACAGCGCCGCTGTCCATCAACCATCAGGGACAATTTCCCTGCGTGACCATTTCCTTCAACCTGGCGCCGGGGGCGGCCCTGGGCGAGGCGGCCAGCGCGGTGGAAAAGGCGCAGAAGGAACTGCACATGCCGGCCTCAGTCCTGGCCTCTTTCCAGGGCACGATGGCCTCCTTCAAGTCCTCGCTGACCAATGAGCCGCTGCTCATTCTGGCCGCGCTCATCACCGTCTATATTGTTTTGGGCGTGCTCTACGAGAGCTACATTCACCCCATCACCATCCTCTCGACCCTGCCTTCGGCCGGGGTGGGGGCGATACTGGCTTTGATGCTCTTTCACCAGGAACTGGGGGTTGTTTCCCTCATCGGCATCATCCTGCTTATCGGCATCGTCCAGAAAAACGGCATCATGATGGTGGATTTCGCGCTGCAAGGGGAGCGGGAGGAGGGGAAAGGCCCGGTGGAGGCGATCTACCAGGCCTGCCTGCTGCGCTTCCGTCCGATCCTGATGACGACGATGACGGCGCTATTGGCCGGGCTGCCGCTGGCCCTGGGGACGGGCACCGGCGCGGAACTGCGGCGTCCCCTGGGCATTTCCATGGTGGGCGGCCTGATCCTGAGCCAGATTCTGACATTATACACGACGCCTGTCATATATATCTTCATGGACAGGTTTTCGCGCAAGCCGGCCCGTGAGGCCGCCGGGGCCCCGTCCGGCGCGCCGGCGGCGGGAGGCCTGGCCGCGTCCTCATGAACATCTCGGCGCCATTTATTCATCGGCCGGTGGCGACGTCGCTATTGACCATCGCGGTGGCGCTGGCCGGGGCGGTGGCGTTCAATTTGCTGCCGGTGGCGCCCATGCCGCAGGTGGACAATCCCGTCATATCGGTGGGGGCTTCGCTGCCCGGGGCCAGCCCGGAAACGATGGCTTCCTCCGTGGCGGCTCCGTTGGAACGGCAATTCGGCCACATTGCCGGCGTCAATGAGATGACCTCATCCAGCTATCTGGGCACGACTGGCATCACCCTGCAATTCGATCTGAACCGCAACATTGACGGCGCGGCGCGCGACGTGCAGGCGGCGATCAATGCCGCCCGCAGCTATCTGCCGGCCAACCTGCCGATGAACCCCACCTGGCGCAAAGTCAACCCGGCGGATTCGCCCATTATCATCCTGTCGCTGACCTCCGATGTTTATACCAGGGGTCAGCTTTATGACGAGGGTTCCACCATCCTGCAGCAGGCGCTGTCGCAAATTGACGGGGTGGGCCAGGTTTTCGTGGGCGGCAGCTCGCTGCCCTCCGTGCGGGTGGAGGTCAACCCCGTCCAGCTCAACAATTGCGGGCTGGGCCTGACCAATGTGCAGGCGGTGTTGAAGGGGGCCAACGCCAACCAGCCCAAAGGCCAGATTTCCGACGGGCAAGTCACCGCCGACATTGTGGGCAACGATCAATTGCTCAAGGCGGCCTATTACCGGCCGCTGGTCGTGGGCTACCATGACGGCGCCGCCATCAAGCTCTCCGACGTGGCGGACGTGGAAGATTCAGTGGAAAACCTGCGGACGGGAGGTTTCGCGGACGGCAAGCCCTCCGTGGTGCTGGTGGTTTTCAAACAGCCCCAGGCCAATGTTATTGACACGGTGGACCGCATCAAAGGGTTGCTGCCCGCCTTGCAGGCTTCCGTGCCCGCCGCCGTCAAGCTCACCGTGGTGATGGACCGCACCACGGGGATACGGGCCTCGGTCAACGACGTGGAGCGAACCCTTCTGATCTCGATTACGCTGGTCATCCTGGTGGTGTTTCTGTTTCTGCGCAGCGGGCGCGCCACCCTGATTCCAGCGGTGGTGGTGCCTGTTTCCCTGATCGGCACCTTCGGCATCATGTATCTTTTCAATTACACCCTGGACAATCTTTCCCTGATGGCCCTGACCATCTCGACCGGGTTCGTGGTGGATGACGCGATTGTGGTGATCGAGAACATCACGCGCTACATCGAGCAGGGCATGAAGCCAGTCGAAGCGGCCATGCGCGGGGCGAAGGAGATTGGATTCACCGTTATGTCCATCAGTATCTCGCTGGTGGCCGTGTTCACCCCGATTCTGCTCATGGGCGGCTACATCGGGCGCCTGTTTCATGAATTCGCCGTGGTTCTGTCAGTGGCGATCCTGGTGTCGCTGATCGTTTCACTTACGACGACGCCGCTGATGTGTTCGCGGCTGCTGAAACATGAAAAGGAGGAGAAGCATGGCAGGCTTTATGGGGCCACCGGCCGGGCGTTCGACTGGCTGCTGCACCATTACGAGACCAGTCTGCAATGGTCCCTGCGCCACTCGTTTTTCACTCTCTGTCTTCTGTTCGGGGCCATCGCGCTCAATTTTTATCTGCTCTACATTGTGCCCAAGGGCCTGTTTCCCCCGCAGGATAATGGCACGATGGGCGGCATCGTCATGGGAACGCAGGACATATCGTTTCAATCCATGGTGGGCAAGCTCGCGCAATTCATCAGCATCGTGAAGGAAGACCCCGGGGTGGACCACGTGCTGGGCTACACGGGGGGGAATTCCGCCACCGACCAGGGCTTTGTCTTCTGTTCCCTGAAGCCCTTGAGCGAGCGCAAGGTGGGCGCCAATGTGATCATCAACCGCCTGCGCCCGAAGCTGGCGCGGGTGTCCGGGGCCACGCTGATTTTCCAGCCGGGGCAGGACGTGCGCACCGGCGGCCGCCAGACCGCGGCGCAGTATCAATACTTCATCCAAAGCCCGAGCGTGGCGGAGTTGGTCAAGTGGGGGGCGGCGCTCCAGGCGGAAATGAAAAAGATTCCCGGGCTGACCGACGTAAACAGCGACCAGCGCAACAACGGTCTGGAATCCATGCTGGCTTATGACCGCACCACCGCAATGCGGCTGGGACTGTCGGCCCAGGCGATTGACAACAGCCTCTACAATGCGTTCGGCCAGGCCCAAGTCTCCACCATGTACACAGAATTGAACCAGTATCATGTGGTCATGGAAGTGGCGACCAACTTCTGGCAGACGCCCGAAGGCTTGAAGTCCATCTACCTCCAGACGACCAACGGAGGCGAGGTGCCGCTGCAGGCGGTGGCACAATACAAAACGGACATCGCGCCCATCGCGGTCAATCACTCGGGGCAATTCCCCTCCGTCACGATCTCCTTCAACCTGGCCCCGGGCGTTTCGCTGGGGGATGCTGTCAATAAGATACTTGCGGCGAAGGAGCGAATGGGAATGCCGCAGGACGTGCAGGGCAGTTTCGGCGGCAATGCGCAGCTTTTCCAGGCCTCCCTGGCCAGCCAGCCCTTTCTCATTCTTACCGCCCTGGCGGCGGTCTATATTGTTTTGGGCATACTGTATGAGAGTTACATCCATCCCATCACGATTCTGTCCACCCTGCCCTCGGCCGGGGTGGGCGCGGTTCTGGCCCTGATGCTCTTCCACCTGGATTTGACCATCATCGCCATCATCGGGGTCATCCTGCTGATTGGCATTGTGAAAAAAAACGGGATACTGATGGTGGATTTTGCCATTGAGGCGGAGCGCAAGGACCACTTGAAGCCCGCCGACGCCATTTATAAGGCCTGCGTGCTGCGTTTCCGGCCCATATTAATGACGACGCTGGCGGCGACCTGCGGCGCGCTGCCGCTTGTTTTTGGGAAGGGCACGGGATCGGAGTTGCGCCGCCCGCTGGGCGCAGCCATTGTGGGCGGCCTGCTGGCCAGCCAGATGCTGACGCTGTACACCACGCCGGTGGTCTATCTGTATTTTGACCGCCTGCGCCTGTGGTGGCAGCGGATGCGGGGCAAATCAGCCGTGGCCGTGCCGGACGCGCCGCCGGCGACAGTGTGAGGAAAAGCAAGAATTAATCCGCCGTCGCCAAGGCTATGGCGGACAAGGAATTAAGAATTAAGAAAAATGAAAAACAGCAAACAGTCGAACCGAAGCGCCTTTTTTCTCTTCTGCCTTCTGCCTTCCGCCTTCTTACTTTTCCTTGTGGGTTGCAATCTGGCGCCGCATTACCAACAGCCTGCCGTGCAAACGCCGCCGGCGTTCAAGGAAACCAACGGCTGGAAACTGGCCCAGCCCAGCGACGGGGTCATCAAGGGCCGATGGTGGGAGATGTTCAATGACCCGCAATTGAACGCCCTCGAAGAACAAGTTGCCATTTCCAACCAGAATATTGTGGCGGCCTTCGAGAATTTCATGGCGGCCCGCGCCGTGGTCAAGGAAGCTCGCTCGGCTTACTATCCGACGGTTGGGGTGGACCCTTCGTTCACCAAGACCCGCACTTCAACGACCGTGGGGGTGGCCAGTTTCGGCGTTCCCGGTTCCGTCACCAAGAATCCGCAGTACTCGATCTATGACCTGCCGATCAGCGCCTCGTGGGAGCCGGACTTGTGGGGGATGGTTCGCAACACCGTCCGGGCCGATGTTTATGCGGCGCAGGCGAGCGCCGCCACTCTGGAGAATATGAGGCTCTCGGCCCAGGCTGAGTTGGCGGTGGATTATTATGCGTTGCGGGGCCAGGACCAGTTGCTTGAACTGTTCACCAACACGGTCAGGGCCTACCGGGGTTCCCTCGACTTGACAACGACCCTGTACCAGACCGGCATATATTCGGAATTGAACGAGGCGCAGGCGGACGCGTTGCTGCAGACGACGCTGGCCCAGGCCACCGCATTGGAAATCCAGCGCGCCCAATATGAACATGCCATCGCCCTGTTGGCCGGCCAGCCCGCCTCGACCTTCTCGCTCCAAGCGACCACGGCGACCCATCCGCCGCCCATGGTGCCGGTTGGTTTGCCTTCCACGCTTCTGGAACGGCGGCCGGACGTGGCCACAGCCGAGCGGACCGCGGCGGCGGCCAACGCCCAAATTGGAGTGGCCCGCGCGGCCTATTTCCCCACGGTGAGCCTGACCGGGTCCACCGGCTACGAAAGCACGCCGCTGTCGCAGTTATTCACCCCGTCCAGCTTCTTTTGGTCGGTGGGGGCCAGTGTTTCCGAGACGATTTTCGACGCCGGCAAGCGCAAGGCGGCCAATGAGGAGGCTTGGGCGAATTTCCGCGCCCAGGCCGCCAACTATCGGCAGACAGTCCTGACGGCGTTTCAGCAGGTGGAGGACAATCTGGCGGCGTTGCGGATTTTGAGCACGGAGCTACAGCAGCAGGACGTGGCAATCAAGGCATCGCAAAAGAACCTGGATTTGTCCATGGAGCAATACCGGGACGGCATCGCCAGCTACCTCAATGTCATCACCGCGCAGGAGTTGCTGCTGGGCAACCAGCAAACGGCGGTAAGCCTGCGGATCCAACAAATGACTGACACGGTGCAACTCATCATGGCGCTGGGCGGCGGTTGGAACACGTCGGATCTGCCTGCCCCTGGCAAGCTGGCTTTGAAGCCGTTGCCGTAGGCGGTGGGATTGAGTTCGCTCCAATTGCCCCGCGGTCAGCTTAAGTTTACGTACGCCGCCAGCCCCTGCATGCCGCCTTCCCGACCGAAGCCGCTTTCCTTGTAGCCGCCGAATGGACTGGCCGGATCGAACTTATTGTAACTGTTGGCCCAGACGACGCCCGCCCGCAGTTGGCCAACCATTTTGAAAATCTTGCTGCCCTTGTCCGTCCAAACGCCCGCGCTCAAGCCATAGGGAGTATTGTTGGCGCGCTCCAGGGCTTCCTCGGGCGTGCGGAAGGACATAACGGTGAGCACCGGCCCGAAGATCTCCTCCTGGGCCACGCGATGCGACATGGTGACGTTGGTCAGGAACGTGGGCCGGAACCAGTAGCCCCGCGCCGGCAACGCGCATTCGGATTGTTCCACCTCCGCGCCCTCGTCGATCCCGCATTGCACCAGCTCGCGGATTTTTTCCAGTTGCGCGCTGGAATTGATTGCGCCGACGTCGGTGTTTTTGTCGAGCGGATTGCCCACGCGCAAGGTCTGGATGCGGTCGCGCAGTTTTTTGATGACGGTCCCAAAAACGCCCTCCTGCACAAAAAGCCGCGACCCGGCGCAACAAACATGGCCCTGATTAAAATAAATGCCCGAGACGACGCCCTCGACGGCCTGGTCCAGCGGGGCATCTTCCAGGATGATGTTGGCCGCCTTTCCGCCGAGTTCGAGCGTCAGTCTTTTCCCCGTGCCGGCGCAGGCTTGGGCGATGACTTTCCCGACCTCCGTCGAGCCGGTGAAGGCAATCTTGTTGACATCTGGATGATGGTAAATGGCGCCGCCGGTTTCGGCCGTGCCGGTGACGATGTTGACCACCCCGTCGGGCAGGCCGGCTTCCTGGAAGATTGCGGCCAGGCGCAACGCGGTGATGCTGGTGGTCTTGGACGGCTTGAGCACGACGGTGTTGCCGCAGGCCAGGGCGGGGGCCATTTTCCAGGCGGCCATGAGCAGGGGAAAATTCCACGGAATGATCTGGCCGGCCACGCCCAGCGGACGCGGCGTCCGGCCGGGAAAGGCGTACTGCAATTTGTCGGCCCAGCCGCCGTGATGGAAGAAGTGCGCCGCCACCATGGGCACGTCAAAATCGCGGCTTTCTTTGATCGGCTTGCCGCCGTCCATGGTTTCCAGGATGGCCAGTTCGCGCGCGCGCTCCTGCACGATGCGGGCCACGCGGAAGAGGTATTTGCCCCGCTCGCGCCCCGGCATTTTGCCCCAAACGGTGTCGAAAGCGCGGCGCGCGGCCTTGACCGCCCGGTCCACATCCTCGGAGTCGCCGTGGGCGATTTCGCACAGTTTCTCCTCGGTGGCGGGGTTGATGGAATCGAAATATTTGCCCGAATGGGGCGGGGTGAATTTGCCGTCGATGAACAATTCGTGGCGCGCGTCGATTTTCACCGGAACGGTTTCCGGCGCGGGCGCGTAATCCCACCGGTCGCCAAATTTCAGCCGGCGGTCCCGGACGGAGGCGACCGGTTTGACGGAATGGGCCGGCGCCACGGGTTCCAATACCGCCACGGCGCGGCGCGTTTTGAGCTTTGAGGAGGATTTGGCTTTCATGGTTACGGCAGCGAAAAATAATCAGCGCTTTGGTAATGGCCATCCGTAGTTTTGACAATTTGCATGAGCACGTCGTTGAGCAGCGTGCTGGCCCCGATGCGGAACAGGGCGGGGTCGAGCCAGTCGTCGCCCAGTGTTTCCTTGACCATGACGAGCCAGGCCAGGGATTGTTTGGCGGTGCGGATGCCGCCCGCCGGTTTCATGCCGATGCGCACGCCGGTCTCGAAGAAATAATCGCGGATGGCCTCCAACATGACGAGCGTCACCGGCAGGGTCGCCGCCGGCTGGATCTTGCCGGTCGATGTCTTGATGAAATCCGCCCCCGCTTCCATGGCCAGTTGGCTGGCCAGACGCACATTGTCGTAAGTGACCAACTCGCCTGTTTCCAGAATGACCTTGAGATGGGCCGCGCCGCAGGCTTCCTTCACCGCCGCAATTTCATCGGACACCTTCCGATGTTCGCCCGCCAGAAACGCGCCCCGGTCAATGACCATGTCAATTTCATCCGCGCCATCGCCCGCCGCGCGCCGGACTTCCTCGAGTTTTGTGCGCTGGGGAAATTGTCCGCTGGGGAAGCCGGTGGCGACGGAGGCGACCCGCACCGGCGAATGGACGCCCAGAAAGCGTCGGGCATGGCGGACCATCTTGGGATAGACGCAGACGGCGGCGCACGGCGGCACCTGGTATTTTGCCTCGATGGGCTGGAGCGCTTTCCGGCAAAGATAAGCCACCTTGCCCGGGGTGTCCTTGCCTTCCAGCGTGGTCAAATCCATCATGGAGACCACCATCTTCAGCCCGGCCAGTTTGGCGCCGGCTTTGATGCTGCGCCGCGCGAAAGAAGCCGCGCGTTCCTCCACCATCACCTGGTCCACCGTGGGCGCGGCCACGCGGGTGGAGCGAAATTGGCGTGGGGCTGAAAGGAATGGAGTCATGGTGGCGGCGGGGTTAAAGGCCGATGGGATGCCAGGCCGTCTTGAACTCCACCGTGTCGAGAATCCAATACGCGTCCTCGCCGGCGACGGCAAACCAGTCCTGCGCCGCCAAGGCGCGCCGGGCGTAACGCTTGAGATTGACGGCCGTGCCGCTTTGCAAGGCCCGGGCGGCGCCCTCGACGCCCGAGGCGTCGATAATGGCGTTGATATCCATGTGGCCGGCAATGTGTGGCAGCAGCTCCTCGCGTTTGCCGCTCAAAATATTCACCACCCCGCCCGGCAGATCGCTGGTGGCCAGGATCTCCGCGAAGCTCAGCGCCGGCAGCGGGAACTTCTCGGAAGCGACGGCCACGGCGCTGTTGCCGCTGAGGATGACCGGGCCCAGCGTCGAAACCAGGGCCAGCAAGGATGGTTCGTCCGGCGCCAGCACGGCCACGACGCCGGTGGGTTCCGGAATCGTGAAATTGAAATGCGAACTGGCCACCGGATTGACCGCGCCGAAGACCTGCGCGAACTTGTCCGTCCATCCCGCGAAATAAACCAACCGGTCAACCGCCAGATTGACTTCCGCGCGGGCCTTGTTGTCCGTCACGCCGGTGGAGCGGGCGATTTCGCCGGCCAGGGCGGCGGCGCGGTTTTCCAGCATTTCCGCCGCGCGATAAAGAATCTGGCCGCGTAGATAGGCGGTTTTTTTGGCCCAGCCCGCCGCGGCGGAACGGGCGGCCACGACGGCGTCCCGCAAATCCTTGCGCGAGGCGTGGCAGATGTTATCGAGCGGGCGGCCCTCCGGGTCATGGACCTGCAGGGACCGTCCGCTTTCGCTGCGAACGAAATTGCCCCCCACAAAGAGCTTGTAAGTCTTGCGAACGTCCAGGCGCGCGTCACTCATCAGGCGGGAACTCTAACAGGGCCGCGGCCAGCCTGACAGAAAAAAATTGCCGCACAGCGGAAAGATTACGATTAGAAAAAGGCGGCGGACGGGGGAATTTAAATTAGACGAATTTCTCCATTTGACGGCGGCTGGAATGGTGCTAAATTGCCTTTACTTATGAGCGCTAGAAAAATGGACTCCACCTCGCTCGGCACGACGCCGACGTCCACTCACTGTGTTACCCTCCCCGCAGACGCAGTTCAGGTCCGGAAAAATGGAATCGAATTTCGCAACAGCGAATCCATTCCTGTCTGGACGGAAATGACGGTCAGTTTGCAGGGGCCGAACCCCACCCGGAAGGTGCATTTTACGGGGGTTGTCGTGGCCTGTTCGGGGAATCGCCATGAGGGTTTCAAGGTCGAGATGCTTTTTACGCATGTTTCGCGGCTTTCCCAAGCCCGCCTGCTCGCGTATTCCTGACTGGATTATTCCCGCTGCTGACTGATAGACTGGCGGGATGGAAATATTTCTTCGCATTTTGACCGCCGCCGTTGAAGGCGGGGCTTCCGACGTTCATCTGAAGGTGGGCGGCCAGGTCATTTTCCGCATCAATCGACAACTGGTGGTTGTCGAAGCCCCCACCCCCACCCCGGAATGGATGGCAAAAGTGGTGGACAACATCGTGCCCAAGCACGCCAAGAAACTGCTCGAGGCGGACCATGAGTGCGATTTTTCTTATTACGTGCCCAACACCGGGCGTTTCCGCACCAATTGCTTTTATGAACGCGGGCAGCCGTGCCTGGCCATGCGCTTCGTCAAAACGCAGGTGCCGACTTTCGAAGAATTGGGGCTGTTGCCCGTGCTCAAGAAACTGGCCGAATCGCCCCGCGGCATTGTGCTGCTGGCCGGCTCCACCGGATGCGGCAAATCCACCACACTGGCCGCCATGGTCGAGCATATCAACGCCAACAGCCGCAAACATATCATCACCCTGGAAGACCCCATCGAGTACGTGTTTGAAGACAATCAATCGGTCGTCGAGCAGCGCGAGGTCGGCCTGGACACCGCCTCGTTCGAGCACGGACTGAAATATGTTCTGCGCCAGGACCCGGACGTAATCATGATCGGCGAAATGCGCGACGCCACGAGTTTCTTCGCCGCCATGAGCGCGGCCGACACCGGCCACCTGGTCTTGTCCACCCTCCACACCACCAACGCCTCGCAGTCCGTCGGGCGCATTCTGGATTTCTTCAAGGCCGATGAACGCGACCAAATCCGGCGTCAGATTGCCGGCACCCTGCAGGCAGTGGTCTGCCAGCGCATGGTGCCCACCATCGCGGGTGGCATGACACCCGCGCAGGAAATCATGATCAACACAGGGACCGTCCGCAAATTGATCGAGGAAAACCGCCTGGAAAAACTCGGCGCCGCCATCGAGACGGGCGGGGAGGAAGGTATGCTGAACTTCAACCAGCATTTGTTCCAACTGGTCAAGGACGGCAAAGTATCGCAACAAGATGCCCTGGCCAAAGCCACCAATGCGCAGGCCCTCGAGATGAATTTCCAAGGCATCTTCCTCACCGAAGGCAAACGCATTCTCGGCTGATTGGCCGCCTTATTGGGCAAAACAACTTTTGTCAACGCGCCAATTTGCGCCCTGAAAACTTGCGTAAGTCACTGAGTGTCAATGGTTATTAGAATTATGAGTTTCTCGCTTGATTTGGGCGGCTTTTAGCTTATTCTCAATGGTCTGCGCAAGTTATATAAATACTTGTTGCATCAACTAGCTTGTTCTAGTATATTTCGCGTTCCGTTTCCTCAGGGGATTCGGAGACGATAGGTAACGCACAAATGCCGACGATTAATCAACTCGTCCGAAAAGGACGCCGTAAATTGCGCAGCAAGTCCAAAGCACCGGCCTTGCAGAACTCGCCCTACCGGCGTGGTGTCTGCATCCAAGTGATGACGCGCACCCCAAAGAAGCCCAACTCGGCCATGCGCAAAGTGGCCAAGGTCCGCCTGACCAACGGCTTCGAGGTCATCGCCTACATCCCCGACGAGGGCCATAACCTCCAGGAACACTCCATCGTGCTGGTGCGCGGCGGTCGCGTGAAGGATTTGCCCGGCGTCCGTTATCACATCGTGCGCGGAACCTTGGATGCTGCGGGCGTCGAGAAACGCCGCGTCAGCCGCTCCAAATACGGCGTCAAACGTCCCAAGGAAGGCAAAGCGCCCAAACCCGCCGCAGCCGAACCCGCCCCCGCAGCGGCCCCGGCTGCCTAACCCATTTTTATGTCCCGACGTCGTCAAGCAACTAAAAGGCCGCTGTTGGAAGACAGCAAATACCACAGCACGCTGGTGTCGCGCCTGGTCAACACCGTCATGGTGGGCGGCAAAAAGAACACCGCCCAACGCATCGTTTATGGCGCCTTCGAACAGATCGCGGCCAAAAACCCGGCCGCCAACCCGCTCGAGATTTTGCAGCGGGCGGTCGATAACGCCAAACCGCGCTTGGAAGTCAAACCCCGGCGCGTGGGCGGAGCGACCTACCAGGTCCCGATCGAGGTGCCGTCGGACCGTCAATTTTCGCTGGCGATGCGCTGGCTCGTGGACCTCGCTGATGCCCGCAAGGGCATGGCCATGAGAGAAGCGCTGGCCTTGGAAATCCTGGATGCTTACCAGGGCCAGGGCAATGCAATCCGCAAACGTGACGAGGTGCATAAGATGGCGCAGGCCAACAAGGCCTTTGCACATTTTCGCTGGTAATTTCCCAGGGAAGAACAACGCCCCGAAGGCTTGAGCAAATCGGGGCATTTTTATGATTAATTCCGATGGTTGAAGAAATGACAGAACAGAAACAGGTCAACTCGCCCAAACGCCAGTTTACCATGCAGCGGACGCGCAATATTGGCATTGCCGCGCATATTGATGCCGGCAAGACCACCACGACCGAGCGCATTCTTTTTTATACAGGCTTGATCCACCGCATTGGCGACGTGGATGACGGCAATACCGTGACCGATTGGATGGAGCAGGAGCGCGAACGCGGCATCACCATCACCTCGGCCGCCGTCACCTGCCTCTGGACCCAGAAAAAGGAAGACGGGTTGCAGAAGCTCTTCACCGGCTCCGGACATCGCATCAATATCATCGACACCCCGGGCCACGTCGATTTCACCGCCGAAGTCGAGCGTTCCATGCGCGTGCTCGACGGCGCCGTCGCCGTCTTCTGCGGCGTGGCGGGCGTGCAGCCCCAGTCCGAAACCGTCTGGCGCCAGGCCACCAAATACAGCGTGCCCCGCATCGCCTTTGTCAATAAGATGGACCGCACGGGCGCGAATTTCGAGAACGCCCTCGAGGACATGCGCAAAAAACTCGGCGCCAACGCCCACCCCGTTTTCCTGCCCATCGGGGCGGAGGATAATTTCGAAGGCGTCATCGACGTTGTCAATCAGAAAGCCATCTCCTGGGGCAGGGGCGAGGTGGTCAAGGAAGGCTTGAGCTACGTCGTCGGGGAAATCCCGGACGAACTCAAGGAAAAGGCCGCCCAGGCCTTGCGCGACCTCGTGTCCGCCGTTTCCGACAAGGACGACGAAGTGGCTCACCTGGTCATCGAAGACAAGCCGGTGCTGCCGCTGGTGCTCAAAGCCGCCATCCGCCGCCTGACCTGCAAGCTCGAATTCGTTCCTGTCTTGTGCGGGTCCGCCTTCAAAAAGAAGGGCGTGCAACCGCTGGTTGACGCCGTGGTGGATTATCTGCCCAGCCCCCTGGATGTTCCGCCCGCCGAGGGCATCGAACCCGGCACGGAAAACACGGTGACGGTCGAGTCGGACGACAATGGCAAATTCTGCTCGCTCGCCTTCAAGCTCTGGACGGACGTCTATGCCGGAAAACTCGTGTTCTTCCGCGTTTACAGCGGCCGCCTCAAAAAGGGCGACGTCATCTACAATCCGCGCACGCGCCGCCGCGAACGGGTCAGCCGCCTCATGGTCATCCAGGGCAGCGAACGCAAGGATGTGGACCAGGTTTTCTCGGGCGACATCGCGGCCCTGGTGGGCTTGCGCAACATCACCACCGGCGACACATTGTGCGACGAGGATTTCGATGTGATGCTCGAGCCGCCCACTTTCCCCGAGCCGGTCATCAGCATGGCCGTCGAGCCAAAGACCAAGGCGGACCAGGAGAAACTGGGCGAAGGCTTGCAGCGTTTGGCGGAGGAAGACCCCACCTTCCGCTGCTTTACCAACGAGGAAACCGGCCAGCTCATCATCGCGGGCATGGGCGAACTCCATCTGGAAATCATCGTGGACCGCCTCAAACGCGAATTTAAAGTCGATGCCAGCACCGGCGCCCCGCAGATCGCCTATCGCGAAACCATCCTGGGCAAGGCCGAGGGCGAAGGCAAATTCATCCGCCAATCCGGCGGCCGCGGCCAATACGGCCATTGCTGCATCAACGTCGCCCCAAACGAAAAAGGCAAAGGCAACGAGATCCTCAACAAGATCGTCGGCGGCGCCATTCCCCGGGAATACATTCCCGCCGTCATCAGCGGCATCGAGGAAGCCTGCAAAGGCGGCGTCTATGCCGGCTACCAGGTCATTGACGTCAGAGTCGAAATTGTCGATGGCACCTTCCACGAAGTGGATTCCAATGAACTGGCCTTCCGCATGGCGGGCATCTTCGCCATGAAAGACGCTTTCAAAAAGGCGCATCCCATCATTCTCGAGCCGATCATGAAAGTGGAAGTCACCACCCCCGATGAATACCAGGGTGATTTGCTCGGTGACGTCAACCGCCGCCGTGGCCGAATAATAAGCATTGACGCCAAAAACGGGCAGACCATACTCAACGCCAACGTGCCGTTGGGCGAGATGTTCGGTTATGCCACGGCCATTCGGTCCCTCTCGAAGGGGCGCGCTTCCTATTCCATGGAACCGTTGACTTTCGAGCAGGTGCCGTCCAGTATTCTGAACGTTATTATGGAAGCCGCGGGCAAGAAGCCGGCCGCTCGAACTTAGACAGTCAGGCAGTTAAAATTATTAAATTGTTCTTTTTATGGCGGGACAACGTATTCGCATCAGATTGAAGGCCTATGACCACCGGGTCATTGACCAATCGGCCCACGAAATCGTGGAAACCGTCAAACGCACCGGCGCCCGCGTGGCGGGCCCGATCCCTCTTCCCACCCGCATCGAACGCTTCACCGTGTTGCGCTCGCCGCACTCCGACAAAAAGTCGCAGGAAACCTTCGAGCAGCGCACCCACAAACGCCTGCTCGACATCATCGAGCCGACCGCCAAGACAGTGGATGAACTCAAGAAATTGAACCTTCCGGCCGGCGTCGATATCACCATCAAAATTTGACCTATGCTCGGACTCCTAGGAAAAAAACTGGGCCAGACCAGCGTCTATGACGCCCAGGGCGTCATCGTCCCCGTCACCGTCGTCCTGGCCGGACCCAATCGTGTTCTCCAAACCAAAACCCAGGCCTCCGACGGCTACAACGCGGTGCAACTCGGCTTCGACGACCAGAAGGAACATCGCATGACCAAGGGTTTGCTCGGTCATTTTAAAAAACACGGCGCGCTGCCCACCAAGCGCGTGCGCGAATTCCGTGATTTCACCCTGCCCGTCAAGCCGGGCGACGTCATCAGCGTGAATATTTTCGCCCAAGGCGATTTTGTCGATGCCATTGGCATCACCAAGGGGCGCGGCTTCGAAGGGGTCATGAAACGCCACAACTTTCGCGGCGGCGACGCCTCGCACGGCTCCAAAGGCTGGCGGCGGCGTTCCGGAGCCATCGGGCAGCGCTTGTTCCCCGGCACCGTCATGCGCGGCATGAAAATGCCCGGCCACATGGGCCAGGTCCGACGCACCGCCCAAAACCTCCAGATCATCCAGGTGCGCGAGGCCGATCATTTGCTCTTGATCAAAGGGGCCATTCCCGGATCGAACAACGATTACGTCATCATTCGCGAGGCCAAGAAACTGCCCAAAGGCTCCGAGCGGGCCAAGCGCAAGCTGGCCCTGCGCACGGCAACGACCGAAGCCCCTGCACCCAAGAAAGGCGCCGCAGCCACCAAACCTGCCGCCGCCAAACCCGCTGCCGCCCCCGCCAAAAAATAAGGATTTATGAAGCTGACGGTTAAAGACATCAACGGCAAGGACCAAGGTGAACTGGAAGTGAAGTTTCCCCTGATCGAGAACGGCCAGGGCACCGAAGCCGTCCAGCAGACGGTTGTGGCCTACCGCGCGGCCCAGCGCATGGGCACGGCCTGCACCAAAAATGCCGGCGATGTGGCTGGCACCAACAAAAAGCCCTGGCGCCAAAAAGGCACCGGGCGCGCCCGCGCCGGCTCGTTTCAATCACCCTTGTGGCGCGGAGGCGGCGTCGTCTTTGGCCCGAAACCGCGCGATTTTGCCAAGAAAACAAGCTGGTCCACCCGCCAACTGGCCTTGCGCAAGGCCCTGAGCGAGCGCCTCAAGGCCGGCGACGTGCTGGTGGTGGACGATATCAAATTGACCTCGCCCAAAACCAAGGAATTCATCGGCGTCCTCAACGCCCTGCAACTGCAAGGCACCACGCTCGTCGTGTCCCACAGCGCCGACAAAAATCTGCAATTGGCCTCGCGCAATGTGCCCGGAGTCGAACTGGCCACGGGCGCTTCGCTCAACACCTACCAGGTCTTGCGCAGCGACAAACTGGTCTTCACCCGCGGCGCCTTCGAGAACATCGAGCAACGCCTGAGCAAGTAATAACATGAACTCTTTTGACATCATCAAAACCGTTCGCCTGACGGAAAAAGGGACCCGGCAATCGGAGAAACTCAATCAGTACACCGTGGTGGCCGATCCTCGCGCCAACAAAACGGAAATCCGCCACGCCGTCCAGGAACTCTTCAAAGTCAAGGTCTTGCGCGTCAACACCCTCAACGTGCGTGGCAAGGCGCGCCGCAGCCGCACCCCCATCGCCGGCCGCTCGCCCCATTGGAAAAAAGCCATCGTCACCCTGCGCCCCGAGGACAAAATCACCCTGACCTAAGCTGGTAGGGCGCGCCAGTCTGTGATCTTTAAGATTCCACGTTGGAATCTTAAAGCGTGGCCATTCAACCCACGGTAGGGTGAGACTCCGTCGAACCCTAAATCGATTGACCTATATCCCGCCAAAGCCTTTCGGCTGCGGTCGCAGATTAGCCTGTTCACAAATCCCGATTCTTCAAAACACGGTGGGGTGAGACTCCGTCGAACCCTAAATCGATTTACTCACACCTCGACGGAGCAACGCCCTCCCGATTTCGAATTCACCAGCGAAGCGGATTGATCATTCCCTGATACGGCCACTCATCAGGACTCTTCACCAGGCCTTTGCGCGTCGGGTTCTCGCGAACATAAATCCATTTCTCCGTGTAGCTCTCCGCCCGTCGCAACCGATGATGAAACGCATTCGATTGCCAGCGGCAAAGCGTGTCCTTATGCAACCGGCGGAACTGCCGTTCCCAAAAAGTCACCCACTTCTCCAGAGGAAAATCCAAATCATGCGGGGCGCAAAAAAGATGCACATGATCCGGCATCAGCAGATAATAACCCACCAACCACGCCTGTGCGGATTGCCATGCGGCGCGGAGATGATCGTGAACCACGGCGTTAGCCAGGCACGGTTTTCGATCTTCCGCGCAAACCGTGAGAAAAACGATCGTCGGCTGGCCGGAATAGATGGAAACACCGCGGGCAGGATATTTGCGTCCGACATCATCAAAAGGAGCGTCGCCAGCCATGTGCGAAAAATGCCGAAAAGAATCGAAATCGTCAACGGTGGGGTGAGACCTCAACCCACGGTAGGGTGAGACTCCGTCGAACCCCAAATCGATTGACGCCTCGCCGAAGTCTCGCCCCACCGTCATTTAACCGCTTGCACCTTCCCGAAAGTCGCCATCAAACGCCGCTCCAATGGCTCAATTGAGAGTCGCGCACTCGCGAAACGTCCGACAAGTCTGGCTAAATTTGACCGGCCTTTTCTGCTCTGCTCTGCCTGAGTTGACGCAACCTGCAAAGAACACGCATCGTCAAAGCAATATGTGATCATGCGGGCTTAAACCTTTCAACCCATGGAGAAAATCCAATGAAGAAAATAATGGATGGACACCCCAAGACGCCTCGCCTGTGGCCTTCCCCGCACTTTGGAAGTGATCGCATTGAAGGCTTGCTTTTTGGCCCTGGCGGCGACATCCATGTTGGCTAGGACGGACAGAAGCCGTTCCAGTTTATGTTCACTTGGCAAATGCAAGGGCAACCGTTTGAGAAAGTCGAAATATCGCCTGAGCCAGGCGCAGCAGTTCCGCTCCGCCGCGAGGGCAAGGTGTTTCCGTCGAATAACTTCCGTAAACCGCCGCACCACTTCGTCGGTATTCATTTGGCCATCGCAATACACGAACAAGCTGTTGTATATTATTGAGACTCGCATAATAGAGTGACATTAAGGCCAAAGTTCAGACTGGGTATAGCAGGCGGCGATAATAGAGGGGCGTCGCCGCATGCGGCGCAAGGCGGCGGTCGCTTCAAAGCTCAGTTCCC
>Ga0224554_1000075_pt1 | contig 90096 bp, 58 predicted proteins | sample 714S22024metaG_FD_180666 | JGI IMG/M metagenome (GOLD analysis project Ga0224554, IMG submission 180666) | Peat soil microbial communities from Stordalen Mire, Sweden - 717 S2 20-24 | ecosystem: Environmental > Terrestrial > Soil > Wetlands > Peat | place: Sweden: Norrbotten County, Stordalen... | reverse complement strand
GTCGAGCACATGGCGGATAAATGAAGGGGCATGACGATGGAAGAGTTGTTGATGCTTTTCAAGACGCACAGGATAACCGCCGCGCTTGGCTGCACCACCAGTCTTTTCGTCGGGCATCGCTACGCTCACCCTCCTCAAAGACTGGTGGTGCAGCCAAGGAGATTCCTGTTTTGCTAACTACAAGAACTGTCCTGTTTTGCTCGCCCCGCGACAGCGGAAAGAGAACGGGTCCAAGATGTCAGGTGGACGATAAACCGGCTGAAGATACCAACTTAAAACCGTCTTCCAATCCAACAAAGTCAGAGCCATTGTCGGTGACTAGAAAGGCTGCTCCTGCCTTGGTTGCCGCGCGAGCGTGCATCCAATCATCCACCCGGCCGCCACGAATGCCGTGTTTCTGCGCCAAAGCCAGGGCCGCTCGCGTGTCCTTGCCATCCAGTTCCACAAAACGCATTGCGCGGGTAAGATCCATGAGCAATGCCGCTGCATCATTCGGCGCATACTTGAAGCCCAAGCGTCCGCCCGTTAATGTGGAAAAAGCTTCCGAAAGCGTGTGTGGGCGCGTCCACTGATCAGGTTCCAATGCTTTGGCTTCAAGTTTGGCATCGTGCAGGGCGTTGACCAGCGCGGAGGTGTCCCAATAGCGCTTCATCTTGAATCTCTGTCCGATCGCACCGCCGCCGCCACTACTCCGGCGCTCAAAGGGATGTTAGCACCGCGCAAGCGCCCATTAATGCGGCGCGGCTTGACTGTGGGCACTTCAGCAGCGACCAGTTCAACCAGGACAATGCGGCCATCAGCGCCTTTTTCAGCATCATAAACCGCGCGGGGTCTAAACAAGACAGTGCTCGCAATCCGGCTTCGATCATCGGCCACCAACTTCATAATGGGATAATCCCACTATTGCCGTCTGCTGTCAATGGCCTTGATGGCAACCGACACCTTCCGATGTTTGACCTGCCGGGTGAAAAAATGACGGCGCTAAAGCTTGCCGGCCCCCGGTTCGCGGCCCGCCGCCGCGATGAACGGCTGCAGGCTTTCCATCAGACGCGCGAACCCATCCAGGGTCAATTGCTGCGCGCCATCGCTCCAGGCCTCGGCGGGGTTGGGATGGACTTCGATCAACAGCCCGTCCGCCCCCATGGCTGCCGCGCCCTGGCAAAGGCTCGCCACCAAATCCGCCCGGCCCGCTCCCTGGCTGGGGTCGATGATGATCGGGCAATGCGATTCATTCTTGATGATGGGAATGGCGGAAAGGTCCAGCGTGTTGCGGGTGTAAGTTTCGAAGGTGCGGATGCCCCGTTCGCAGAAGATCAAGTTGGGATTATTATTTGACAATACATACTCGCCCGCCAACAGCCATTCTTCGATCTTCATGGAAAGGCCGCGCTTGAGGAGGATCGGCTTGCCGGTCCGGGCGGCGGCGATGAGCAACTGGTAATTTTGCGAGTTGCGCGCGCCAATCTGGATGATGTCGGCATACTCGGCCACCAGCTCAGCCTGGTTCTCGGAAAGCAACTCGGTGATGACGGCCAGGCCGGTTTCGCGGCGGGCCTTGGCCAGGAGCTTCAGCCCCTTCCTGCCCAGCCCCTGGAACTCGTAGGGCGACGTGCGCGGTTTGAAGGCGCCCCCGCGCAGGAAGGTCGCGCCCGCCTTTTGCACGGCGTGCGCCGTGGCCATCAACTGGGACTCGCTCTCGACCGAACACGGCCCCGCCATGACGTGGAATTTCTTGCCGCCGATGGAATGGTTGCGGGCGGGGATGACGGAATTGTTTTTTTGACCCTCGCGGCTGACGAGTTTGTAACGTTTCTGCACCGGCATGACCTGCTCGACCTGGGGCCAGGAGGTGAGGGTTTCCAGCGATTTGTGGGTGCGTTCATCACCGATGGCGCCGACCACGACACGCTGGGTGCCCCGCATGACGTGGGGGCGGTAGCCGAGCTTGCGAATCTCAGCAAGGACGGCGTTTTCGTCTTTTTTCGAGATATTGGGTTTTAAAACTATGATCATATCATTTGCTGGTCAGGGAAAGCAGCCGCCAGCGGGGCCGCGATAAAAGTTTGGGAGCAATCCTTTAAAACAGGCTCGGGCCGGGCAGCGGGCGGCGAAACCAGCCATCACCGCCCCGCGGCTGCAAAAACCAGAAGCTGCCGAGATTCATCCCCACAGGCTAACAAAATGGCGGGCGGCGTCAATTCTCTTGGGGCCAGTTGTGCAGGCTCGACAGGACACCGGGACTATTCTCTTATGATTTTAAAGGCAAGATCGTCCGGGGCGGTGGCGGGACCCGCGGTGGATGGATTGTTCGTCGAACCGGCTGACGGGCTGTTGGTGGCGCCTGCGGACTTGTCCTGCGGGGGCGGCGCAAGCACGGGAATTTCGGCCGACAACGAACCGCCGGCCACCGGCATGGTTTTAGTTGACAGCACTGTTCCCGCGGCGCAATTCCACCATTCCAGGCGATAAGCGCCATTTTTCAGTCCGGTTACGGAAAGGGATTTTCCGGAAATGTCGCCCGTGATCCAGCCGAAGGTCAATTGATCGCTGGTAATGCCGCAGGCGCCCGCGTCCGGCACGAAGACCTTCGCCTGCGCCAGGGAGGTGAGGCCGGCAAAATTCATGCCGGCGATGAACTTTTCAAAGGGGGCAAATTGCGATGCGACGGTGTTGTTCCAACCTTGGTTGAACGACCAGAACAGGGGCGTCCCGGAAAGGCCGGAAGCCAGGGCCACCCATAATTTTCGATGGACGATCCTGCCACTGCGATCCAAACCGGTTTCGCCCATGATGCATGGCTTCTCATAACCGTCCCATAATCGATGTATGGTGGAGACCAGGTTGGTCGTGGAGTTGTTGCGATAGATCTCGGTGTTCGGCAAATCATTGGCCTTGTTGCCTTCGTCCCAGAAATCACCTTCGGAGGCGGTGGTCGGATGTTGGAAGGGGTCATTATTCTGAAAATAGGCGGCGATTTTGCCTGCCCAGATATTCGCATCGACTCGATTGGTCCAGCCGGAAGTGCCTGCAATCTCGTCAATCGTCTGCCAGCCCGCCAGGCCCGCGCTGTACCCCCAACGGGCTATGAGGTACCGATACATTTTTTCCTGATGAGCCCAGGCATTGGTGTCGCCATAGAATCCATGGGCGGTGGTGATGGTTTTGTAAGGGTTCCTGGACCATCCAGAGGGCCAGCCGCGCATGTGATCCGATAGATAATCATGGGGCCAGACCACAAGAATCATGGCCAGCCCACGCTCTTCAGACCAGTTGATCAACTGGTCGAGGCGCTCACATTTGTCCTGGTCGTAATGGCCCAGTCCCGAATTCGTGGACTCGATCAGGTTGCTCCCGCCGTCGCGATCATAAGTTCCATTCCAATAAACATAGGTGTTCATTCCCAAGGCCCGCATCCGGTCAAAGCCACTGGTGGTGTTGCCCCAGGGGTAACAAACGCCCACGCCGTAAAACGAGCTTCCGTCGTCGCAGGCCAGATAGCGGTGGTTGGGGGCGATCCGAATCCAGCCGTGACTGGTGGACGCTTTGCAAGTGAAGCGGCCCGGGGTCCCCCAGCCGGTCCCGGCGCCGTCTTTGGCTTTGACAATGAAACTCCAGTCCCCCGTCTCGTTGGCCGCGAAACGGATTTTCCATTTCGCTCCATCATAAAACCCGTTGATCTTCCACAGTTTGTGCGAAGGCGACGTGAATTCGCCCCATAAATCAATTTCGTCTGGATTGTATGCGTTGGTGTAATCCGCGGTGAGGCCGACCGTTAATTCCAACTTTGCGTACTTCCCCACCCGGGCGGTGTTCCTTTTCACCGAGGTGATGACCGGGGCCGCCTTCAGCCACAAGCTCGACACGACCAGCAGTGCCATTATTTGAAGAATTGGATGTCTGGAGAGGAATGGTTTCATGGATTGTGTGCAGGCGTTTATGACGTCAGATTAAATCGAAGCATAACCGCCCTCTGCCGTCAAATCCCGATGCAGGCGCATATGTCAACCGATTTGGCCTGTGAATTCTTGGATTTGTTAGGGAAAGCGGTCTTGGGCGGGCATCTGCCCATTTACCGGGGGAATCTCAGTGCGCCATTGGATGCGCGCTGGTTCCGCGGTGGATGGACACCCCCGGCAAAGTGATCGGCGCATCGGTGAGCGGCGCCATCAACCCCTATACAGGTCTGGTGACTGTCACCATCGGGAGCGGGGTTGCTTTGCGTTTTGTTGCCCGCTGTTTCCCTTTTGCAAGGTTGCGATTTAGCGGTAACGGGGGTCATCACGTATGACGCCGCGGTTTCCTCTCAAGAACACGCGGCATATACGGAATATCTTTTTGCAACGCAGGCAGAGAATAAACCGTTGCAGCAGGCTGGCAAACCGCCCCTGCCCGTCATCCCTGAAAAAAAATGGCGAGCAGATATTTACAGGATACGACTCGCATACGCTGATTATTACACGCGGCAGATCTCCACAAATGGGGCAGTCCATTCTTTTGAAGTATGGAAGGAAATCGACTGCCCGATAGAGCAAGCAAAACAACACGCACCGATTAAGAGGCGCGGAGAATAGGCGTTAATGACCGATTCCGCATCGGCTCAACTTTTCCAGAAAAACGCAATCCCATCTTCAAGTGAAGCCCAAAACTGGTAAAATCATCCTTCCGGCGTCAATCTTTCGGCAACATCCTCAAACGTCATATAACATTGGTGGATTTCAATGGCTTTGTTGTAAGAAAACGTTGTAAGTAATGGCCTGTAAAGACAGGCTGTTTTACATGTGCCTAATAATCAAATGATTACAAAAATGGTCGGGGCGGCGGAATTTGAACTCACGACTTTCTGAGCCCATTCGGACATTCCGGAGATTTGGGGGCGCTGACCGGGCCGCGAAAGGCGCCAGGGCATCATTGGCCCGGTGTTTGGTATGCGCCGGGCGCGTACGTTTCCGCCGCCGCCCAACCGAGCGCCTTTTGGACTTCCGCCGGCATCTCCTCCGCGACCGCGTGCCCCAGGCTCCCGTTCAGTGCGTAGTTCCCCAATTCCTGCCCTTTAAACACCGATCCATACCAATTCGTGACGTAAATCCCATGCGCCTCATACTCTGGATGCAGCCGCCGCAGTTCCTCCAAATTGTTCAATTCCGTCACGCAATTCTCCCCTTCCACCGGACTCCACACCAACAACGCCTGCCCGCTGGCACTGCCGCGCCGCACATACACATTGTCGTCCAGCCGCGTCACCTGCGGCTTCGTCAGCTTGCCGCACAGCGCCCTGGTTTGCTCGAATCGCAGCAGCGGTTTGTGAAAACTCTCGTCCGCCGTCAGCAGGTTCCCCACAAAACTGTGCCCGTCCCGCTCCTCCACCGCCGGCCCCGTGCTCGGATGCCATCCAAAGTGATCGTTGACCGCGCTCCGCTCCGTGCGCTCGAAGGATGCCACGGTGTTGACAAATGTGTTGTGATAAACCTGCGCGTTGGTGCTGTTCAAAATTCGCACGCCTTTGTCGCAATCCACAAACACATTCCCCGCGCAAATCACCCGCTTGGAGATCTCGAACATGAATCCGTCCACGCAGCCTTCAATAATATTATTGACAAATACCCCGTCCTGGTTCCCCACGTCGTACCAAATCCCGTCTGAGTCCGGCTGGTCTGTCACCACATTGTCACGGCACACCACCCGGTGCGTCTGGTTAAAAATCTTCACCGCTCCCGGAAAATACCCCGCGATCCCCTGCGCGTTGTTCCGCGCAAAAATGTTCCGCTCCAACAGGCAGTCCGACGACGCCATCAAATAAATCCCCTCCGTGCTCGTGTCGCTGATGCGGCAATTCCGGAACACCGTCCGGTCCCCGCGAAAATATCCCGCCACGCCCGAAGTCTGCGAAATCGTCACGTTCTCGAAGACGGACCCCACCACGTCTTTCCCGTAAGTGGACTCGTCCGCCGCGCCTTCCGGCTCGCGCCCTTCCACCTCAATCGCGCGATAGGCATACTGCGTCAGCGTCAACCCCCGCATCACCAGCCCGCGGCTGTCCGATTTCTTCCCATGCACATCGCCTGTTGTCCGGACCAGCCCGCTGTCCAAGGCCGTAATCTCGATCAAATGCCCCGCCGGATTGAAGCCGATGAACACCTGGCCGCGTTCGTAATCAATGTAGAAATTGTTCGTCGTCAACTCACCCTCCCACCCCGCCGAGATCAGCCGCCGCCCGTCCACAAACACCATGTCATTGTTGAAACGATGCAGGGGCGTCCGCATCTCTTCCCGATCCCGCCGCCACCAATCCGCCGGCTTTCGTGGAAACAACGTCGGCCAACTCGTTCGCCACACCGGGTCCCGAAGAGCCTGCCAGTTTGTCGCAACCTGCGTGCCCTTGAGCACCGGGCGCTCGCCGGCGTAGGGCTGCATCGTGATCCCTTGGTTCAATTTCAAATTCCCCGTCCGATACGTGCCGCCTCGCAGCACAATCGCATCCCCTGTCGTCACCTTCTCCATCGCCGACTCCAGCGTCGTCGGGACATCCAGTTGGGCGCCCGTGGCGTCCGCCTTGCCGTCCGGCGCCACAAAATATACGCGCGCCGCGTCCCCCGGAACGGCATAACTTTGTTGCACCGGCCCGTAAGGACCGCCCGACGGCTGCGCCAGACATGAAATGCCCCCCCAAATCAGCGGCAAAATGACTGCGACCGCCTTGAGCCGACGGGGAAGACAGAAATGGACACGGGTTTGTTTCATATGGGTCTCACGATTCGCTGGCACCTGCGAAGCCTACGCCAACGCTCCCGCGGTGGTCAATCCCTCTCCCAAACGGATGGAGGACTACATGAAAAGGCGACTCCAGGCGCTTCGGCAGGCCCGGCATATTTCTGGTATCTTCTGGTGACCATTCGCCACGCGCCCGTCGTCGTGTCGCCGGAACCGTTGATTCTAGTGCGCCGTTGCGCTCAAGTACTCCAGGACTTTTGCCACGGCGGCTTCGGCTTTGACCGGGACCATCTGGCCGCCGCGCGGCTTGAATTCGACTTCGCCTTTGGCAAGGGACTTCTCCCCCAAGCCGATGCGCAGCGGGAAGCCGATCAGTTCGGAGTCTTTGAATTTGACGCCGGGGCGTTCGTCGCGGTCGTCCAGAATCACTTCGATGCCGCGCGCGCTCAGTTCGTTATAGATCTTTTCGGCTAGTTTCAGGACTGCGCTGTCCGGCGCAACGCTCAAGGGCGTCAGGCATACTGTGTAGGGCGCGACGCTGGCCGGCCAGATGATGCCGTCCTTATCGTTGCATTGCTCAATGACGGCCTGCAACGTGCGGGTGACGCCAATGCCGTAACAACCCATGATGGCCGGCTGTTGTTTGCCGGTCTCGTCGAGGAAAAGAGCCTTCAAGGCTTCGCTGTATTTGGTGCCGAGCTTGAAAACATGACCCACTTCGATGGCACGTCGGATTTTCAACGGCTGGCCGCATTTCGAACAGGCTTCGCCCAATTGGGCCAGACGAAGGTCGCTCCATTTGGTCACTTCTATGTCGCGAGTTATTTCGACGTGATGAAAATGGAAGCCGTCTTCGTTTGCGCCCGTGGTCATGTCGGCGGCGGCGCGCAGGGATTCGTCCGCGTACACCGCCAAATCCTTTACTCCGACCGCGCCCAGGCTGCCGGGATGGGCGCGCAATGCCGCAAAAATCTCTTCCGACTCAGCCGCACGGAACGTCGCGGTGCCGAGAGCGGCGGTCAATTTCGCCTCATTCAATTGATGGTCGCCTCGCAACAGAATCAGCGCCGGCTTGTCCTGCACGATATAGACCAGCGTTTTGATCTGGCGCGCGGCCGGAATGCCGAAAGGAGCTCGCGCCAAAGCGTCTATGGTGACAACACCCGGCGTGGGGAATTTCTCGGGCGCAGACGCGGCGGGAGGAACCGGTTCCGACTCGCGGGCGCGGCTGGAGGCTTTTTCAATGTTCGCCGCGTAGGCGCAGGAGTCGCAATAGACCACTTCATTTTCGCCCGTTTCAGCCGGGACCATGAATTCGTGGGAGAATTTTCCGCCCATCACTCCCGTGTCCGCTTCGACGGCCATGACTTTCAGGCCGCACCGCTGGAAAATCCGGGTGTAGGCATCGTACATTTTTTTGTAACTCGCCTGCGCAGCTTCGTCGGTGGTATCGAAGCTGTAAGCGTCCTTCATGATGAATTCCTTGGCGCGCATCAGGCCGAAGCGCGGGCGGATCTCATCGCGGAACTTGGTTTGGATCTGGTAAAAATTTTTGGGCAACTGGCGGTAGGAACTCAGTTCGCCGGCGACGAGGGTGGTGATGACCTCCTCGTGGGTGGGGCCGAGGATCCATTCCTTTTTGGCGCGGTCGCGGACCTTGAAAAAAACGGCCTGGGCGGCTTCGTAACGTCCGCTCTGCTGCCAGATTTCGGGCGGTTGCAACGCGGGCATGAGGACTTCCAGGGCGCCGGCGCGGTCCATTTCCTCGCGCACGATCTGTTCCACCTTGCGCAGGGCGCGCAGCCCCAGCGGCAGGAAGGTGTAAAGGCCGCCCGTGAGCTTGCGGATCAGGCCCGCGCGCAGGAGGAGTTTGTGCGAGAGGATTTCAGCCTCGGCAGGAGTTTCTTTTAAAGTGGGGATAAACCCCTGGGTCCAACGCATAAAATAAAAATAATAATGGGAGTCACTTGACCGTGTTGACGAGGGGCGCCATGCCTTGAATGCGCACCTCCAAGCGGTCGCCCGATTGGATCGGCCCCACGCCGCTCGAAGTCCCGGTGAGGATGACATCGCCAGGCAACAGAGTCAAATGAGTGGAAATGAAGCTGACCAGATCAAAGCAGTTGAAAATGAGCTGGCTGGTGTTGGAATTCTGTCGAAGCTGGCCGTTTTGAAAGAGCTGGATGGTCAAATCGTGCGGGTCCAGTTGCGTTTCCACATAAGGCCCCAGCGGCGTAAAGGTGTCGAAGGACTTGCAGCGCGCCCATTGGCTTTCCGAGTTCTGGATGGTGCGGTCGCTGATGTCCTGCGCCGACGTGTAGCCGAAAATGTGGCGCGAGGCGGCCGCAGCCGGGATGTTGCGCACGCGCCGGCCAATGACAATGGCCAGTTCGGCCTCATAATCCGTGCGATGGGCCGGAAACGGAATTTCGATCTTGCCCCCGTCGGGAAGGAGCGAAGTGGGCGCCTTGAACCAAAAGAGCGGCTCCTTGGGCAGCGCCTTGCCCTGTTCCCGGGCGTGATCGGCGTAGTTGAGGCCGACGGCGATGATTTTCGAAGGATTAACCGGCGCCAATGTTTTCAGCCCTTTGAAGGAGATTGTCCGCCTGGCATACGATGGCGCGCCAAAAACGTCCCCTTGCAGCCGGTAAAGACTGCCGTCCACCACCTTCGCATAAAAAACTTCATCGCCCTTTTGAAAACGGCCAATGGCTGCCATACGTGGGGCTATACTTAACAAATCAAATCACGCGCCCGCAAGATGAAACTGCCTGAAAGCCAATCCGTTTTAAATAAACCTTCAAATTGACCCGTAAAAATGACATGATCGGGGGAGCATGGAGTCCATCAAACGGACCATTTCTGTCAGTTTTGAACATCGCGTCTATTTCACGCGCGGGGTGTTCGGCGTTTCCAATTCCCTGCTGCAATCCATTTTGGCCGAGCCGGCCCGTGTTCCGAAGGTGCTGGTGGTGCTGGACGAATCGCTCGCGGCGGCCCAGCCGCACCTGGCCAAATCCATCGAGAGTTACTTTGCGGCCTGCGTCGGCTGGCTCGATCTGGCGGGTCCGCCCCTGATCATGGAAGGCGGCGAACGCGCCAAGGCTTCCTATTTTCACGTTTCGGAAATTCAATCTTTGATCGACCGCCACCACGTGGACCGACATTCCTACTTGGTGGGAGTCGGAGGCGGGGCGCTTTTGGATGTGGCCGGATTGGCCGCCGCCACCGCCCATCGCGGCGTGCGCCATGTGCGCATTCCCACGACTGTCCTGAGCCAAAACGATTCGGGGGTGGGAGTCAAAAACGGCATCAACGCCTTCGGCAAAAAAAACTTCATCGGCGCTTTTGCCCCGCCTTTTGCTGTCATTAATGATTTTGACCTGCTGGCGTCACTGCCGGATCGCGACAAACGGGCCGGGTACGCGGAAGCAGTCAAGGTGGCGTTGATCCGGGACCGGGAGTTTTTCGAGCGTTTGGAGCGCGACGCCGGCGCACTGGCGCGGCTGGAACCCGAGCCGATGCGGCTGCTCATCGAGCGGTGCGCCGCGTTGCACATCGAGCACATTGCCGGGAGCGGGGACCCGTTTGAATTGGGTTCGATCCGGCCGCTGGACTTCGGGCATTGGTCGGCGCACAAGCTCGAACAGCTTTCGCACTTTCAACTCCGGCACGGCGAGGCGGTGGCCATCGGCATGGCGCTGGATGTGATTTACTCGCGGAACATCGGGCTGCTGGACGGCGCGTCAGCCGACCGCATCCTGGCCCTGTTGCGCCGCCTGGGCTTCGGGCTTTTTGCCGGGGAATTGCTTCATCTTGACGCCAATCAACAGCCTGTGGTGTTCCAGGGGCTGGAGGAGTTCCGGGAACATCTGGGCGGAACGTTGACGCTGACCCTGCTCAAAGGCATAGGGCGGAGCGTGGAAGTTCATGAAATTGTACCGCCCAAAATGGCGGAGGCGATCCATGAACTGGAGCAACGCGACGCGCAAGCGGAACACAGAATCCTGCGGGCGGGATAATCCATTTTCCCCTCTCTTTTCCCGCGGTTCCGGCTCATGCTGGAGGGCGGATGAATCGGACGGCTGTCATTAATATTGTCGGGTTGGCCGGCGGCCTCATCGGGCCGGCCATGCCGAACATTGCGCGCTTGGCCGGGCAGGGGAAGACAGCCCGCATCCTGCCGGCGTTTCCGGCTGTCACTTGCACGGCGCAATCCAATTATCTGACCGGCCTAAACCCCGCCCGGCATGGCATCGTCGGCAACGGCTGGTATGACCGCGCGCTGGCGGAAGTGCATTTTTGGAAGCAATCCAACCACCTCGTTGCGGGGCCGAGAATCTGGGAGCAACTGCGGCAGGCCGATCCAAAATTCACCTGCGCGCAATTGTTTTGGTGGTTCAACATGTATTCCACCGCCGACTACTCGATCACACCGCGTCCGGCCTATCCGGCCGATGGCCGCAAGGTATTCGATATTTGCTCGTGGCCTGCGAGCATCCGCCCGGAGATCAAGCGGGATTTGGGGGAGTTCCCGTTTGCGGCTTTTTGGGGGCCTGCCGCTGGTGTCAACACTCCCCAGGGCGTGTCGGATGCGGCGTCGCGCTGGATTGCGGATTCGGCCAAGTGGATCGAAAGCCGTTACTCGCCGACGCTGAGCCTGATTTACCTGCCGCATCTGGATTATAATTTACAGCGGCACGGCCCGTGGGCCGGGACCCAACCCAATCCCGCCATTCTCCCCGACCTCGCGCAAATCGACGCCATCGCGGGCGATCTGATTTCCTGGTTTCAGTCGCGCGGCGTGCGGATCATTTTGCTTTCCGAATACGGCATCACGACGGTGGATACGCCGGTCCATTTGAATCGTCTCTTCCGGCGGAAGGGCTGGATTGCGGTGCGGGACGAATTGGGTCTGGAACTTCTCGACTGCGGGGCGAGCCGGGCCTTCGCCGTGGCTGATCATCAAGTCGCGCATATTTATCTCAATGATTCGTCGCTGGCGGGGCCGGCGCGCGAATTGTTGCAGGCCCAGCCCGGCGTTGAATCCGTGCTGGGCGAAGCGGAAAAGGCGGCGCTCGGCATCAACCATCCGCGCGCGGGCGATTTGATCGCCGTGGCTGCGGAACACGCCTGGTTCACCTATTACTATTGGATGGACGACGCGCTGGCGCCGGATTTCGCCCGTTGTGTCGATATCCACCGCAAGCCCGGCTACGACCCGGCGGAGCTTTTTCTCGATCCGGAAATTCCCCTGGTGAAGTTGAAAATCCTGTGGCGCCTCGCGCAAAAGCAATTTGGTTTTCGGATGCTGATGGATGTCATTCCGCTGGATGCGAGCCTGGTCAAAGGATCGCATGGCCGCCGCGTAACCTTGCCTGGCGAACAACCGGTATTGATCTGTGACGATCCCGCCGCTTCCATGCCGGAACAGGTCGATTCCACCGACGTCGCAGCCGTCATCAAACGCCAAATGGCGGGGCACCCGCTTTGACAAGGGCGGCGAGGGAAGTAGGTTAGATGCGGAAAGGAACGTTATGAGGTTCTTCAAAGGATTGCTTGTAGGAATTATTCTTGGCGCGGCGGGTTACTGGTTTTTGCAAACCAAAGCAGCTCAACATCCGGAGGCGGAGCAACACTACCGGGCCTCCGCCGAACAACCCGGCTCCTCCACCGGCGACACGAACGGGCGTTTATCGGATGCGTTCAAAGCCAGGCTGGAAGCGCTTGATCTGCGCACCGATCAAATCAAGGATGAATTGGCGCGCACCGGCAAGGTCATCCGCCGCAAGGCGCAAGACTTTGGCGCGGCCGTGGCGGATGCGACCGCGGACACGCGCATCGAGGCGGGCATCAAGGCAAACTACGCGGTGGACCCCGATCTTTCAGTCTGGCGAATCTCCGTCTCCTCCACGCAAGGCCATGTCACGCTCTCGGGAACGGTATCCACGACCGATGATATTGGCCGGGCCATGGCCCTGGCGCTGGAGGTCAATGGAGTCCGTGATGTCGTTTCCACGATCCAAGTCAAACCCGCCACTTAAATGAACTTAACCTATTTTATATGGCCGACGATAATGCCGGGTCAAAAACTCCGCCGCGCCGGCGTCGCCCACGATCTCCTCCCGTTGTGCGTCCCAGCGCACCTTCCGGCCAATCAGCATCGAGATCAGACCCAGATGCCCGGGAAGGGTCGAATGATGCGCCGTCTCCACCGGCGCAATCGTCGGCTGGCGCGACTTTACGCAATCAATGAAATTGCGGTAGTGATTGGTGGATCGAGGGAGCCGGATTTTGACCTGGTCGTAGGGCAGCTCGTCCATCACGTTCCAATCTTCGTTGGAAGAGTCAAACGAACTGTCACCGCGATCGACCCAAACCCAGCCGGCCGTGCCGATCCACTTCGTTCCGCTCTTGATGTCGCTGTGGCCTCCCGCGATGGTCATGTGGATGTCATCGGGATATTTGCATTCCACGCGATACTTCGTGCAAGTATTCCAGATGGCGTCCTTTGGCGGAAAGTCGCCATGGCCTTCCACGGCATAGGGGGCGCTGTTTTCAAAGCCCAGACCCCAATGGGCGATATCGACATGATGGCCCACCCAGTCCATCAACTGGCCACCGCCGGTGTTGTAATTCCACCGCCAATTCAAATGAACCTGGCAGGGAATGTACGGGACCATTTTGGAAGGACCGATCCATGTGTCGTAATCCAATTCGGGCGGCGGCGTGGTCACTTTCGTTTGCCCGCCGTCATGGGCAAAGTCGGAATGCCCCGAGGGCAGGCCCACTTCGACGCGCGTGATTTTGCCAATCAATCCGTTGCGGACGATTTCCGCCGCCTTATGGAAATGCCCTTTGGAACGCTGCCAGGAGCCGGTTTGCCAGATGCGCCCATGCGCCTGAACGGCTTTGACGATGGCCTGCTGCTCGGCGATGGTTTTGGCCAGCGGTTTTTCGCCGTAAATGTCCTTGCCGCGTTTGGCCGCTTCGACGGCAATTATTTCGTGCCAATGGTCCGGCACGGCGATCATGACCGCGTCGATGTCTTTTCGGGCCAACATTTTCCGATAGTCGTGATACGGCTTGCAGTCCTTGTTCCCGTAAAATCCATTGATCGCGGCCAGCGACTGCTGCAGATGGTTCTTGTCGATGTTGCACGAGGCGACAACCCGGCAGTCGTCCAACTTCATCAACCCTTCTGTGTTTTCGGGCGCAATCATGCCCCAGCCGACGATGCCCACGGTGATCCGTTCGGATGGGGCGGGTTTGCCCCCGCGCCCCAGGGCGGTGGCAGGAATGAAAGTCGGCATCGCAATGGCCGCGCCCGCCGCGCCCGCCAGGCCGATAAATCGGCGGCGGCCCATGGCGGAACTTGTGGAAATGCTTTTCATAATAAGCAATGGTGCAGCATCGCCGCCGCCCAAACCAAGTCAAAAGAACCGGCCCTGGCGCGATTCAAGGTTCCATCAGGCAGCTTCGAGGGAATTCCGCAGGCAGACTTCCGCGCACCATGCCTTGATCTGCGCCTCAATGGCGTCGCGCACTTCACGGATTTTGGCCAGCTTCTCTTCGTGGGAGCCTTGAAAACCGGACGGGTCGGCAAAGCTCCAATGCAGCCGTTGGGCGACGCCGGGAAACACGGGGCAGCGCCCCGCATTGGTCTCGTCGCAGACAGTGACGACCCGGTCGAACGCCGCGCCGGACTTGAGCATGTCAGCCACCGCCTTGGTTTGGTTGCCGGAAATATCAATGCCAATTTCACGCATGGCTTCCACGACCATGGGATTGAGCCTCCCGGGTTCAAGCCCGGCGCTGCGGGCCTCGAATTCGCCGCCGCAGATTCGATTGAGAAACGCCTCGGCCATCTGGCTGCGGGCGCTGTTATGAATGCAAACAAACAGGATTTTCTTCTTCATAGGGTCGTTCCTCCATTTGGTCTGGCGCAACAATGTTTCATCGCCGTCGTCGGCGGCAAACCAATGCCGCGTCCGGTTGCAGGCAGCGCAGACCGAAAGCATGACCGGCACTTCCACCAGCACGCCGACCACCGTGGCCAGCGCCGCGCCGGAACCCGGCCCAAACAGAGTGATGGCCACGGCCACGGCCAACTCGAAAAAGTTGCTGGCGCCGATCAGCGCGCCGGGCGAGGCGACGTCGTGCGGCACGCGCAACCAGCGCATGAGCAAGTAGGCCAGTGTCGAATTGAAATAAACCTGGATGACGATGGGAACGGCCAGCAACAGCACGGCCAGCCAGCGCGCGGTCAGGTTCTCCGCTTGAAACGCGAAGATGAGCACCAGTGTCAATAATAGCGCGGCGATGGTGACGGGATGGAACTTCGCCAGAAAGTTTTGCTCAAACCAGTCTTTGCCGCGCCAGCGGAGCAGCATGGCACGCGTCAGCCAGCCCGCGGCCAGCGGTATCACAATGAACACCACCACCGACGTGATGAGGACTTTGGAAGGCACGACCACCTTCGCCACGCCGCACAACAATATTACGATGGGCGCGAAGGCGAACAGCATGATCAGGTCGTTGACCGCCACTTGCGCGAGCGTGTAAACCGGATCTCCGTCGGTGAGATACGACCACACAAACACCATCGCCGTGCAGGGCGCGGCGGCGAGAATGATGAGTCCGGCGGTGTAACTCTTCGCCGCCTCCGCATCAATCCAGTGGGCGAAGACATGCTGCATAAACAGCCAGGCCAACAGCGCCATGCTGAAGGGCTTCACCAGCCAGTTGACGAACAGCGTCACCGCCAGTCCCCTGGGCCGTTTGGCGATGCCGCCCAGCGTGGTGAAATCCACCTTGAGCATCATCGGGTAAATCATCATCCAAATAAGCGCGGCAATCGGTACGTTGACATGCGACCCCCGGCCAAATTCCAGCTTGCTCAACGAGGCCGTGAGGCTGGGCGCAAGCCGGCCCAACACCACGCCGGCCACCATGCAAAGAAAAACCCAAAGCGTGAGGAAACGTTCGAAAACAGCGAGGCGCTTGGCTGAAATGGACTTGCTCATGCCGGGACCCGGGTTTGTTTCCGTGTTTGGCGCGGCGCGGCCCCGCATTGGCGGCGGCAGATTTCCTGCGCGTCCATTTTCAAGATCGCTTTAAGCCGTTTGGCGTCGGCCATCGCTTCGGTGGACTTTCCCAGCGACTTCCAGGTCCAGTCCAGCGCTGCCCGGACCATATTGGGCGCCGTTTTGTCCGGCAGACGGTAATAGACCCAGCGTTCCTGCTTGCGTGACGCAATCAGTCCGCCTTGATGTAGGATGGAAAGGTGCTTGGACATGGTGGACGGCGCCAGGCCGAACAGTTCGGTGATTTGGCAGACGCACAGTTCGCCCCGGCGCAAGGCCAGGAGAATCCTCACGCGGCCCGGATCGGACAGCGCCTTGGTGACGGCCATGAACCCATGCATATCTATATTTCGCCACATAACGAAATAATATCACACGGCGCCACGGCGCGCGCAAGCGTTTATTAAAGGATTTTTTCCAGCGTCTCCACCGCCGTCGTCACACAGCCTTTGCAGGTCTTGTTGTGGAGATCGTTTTCCTTGAAGTACCGTTGCCCTTCCGGCGTGGTCAGGTCGCAGCCCTTCAGCAGTTTGCGGCAGACGCACGAGCCGTGCTTTGATTCAAACTGGGACATGAGATCCCGCACCTTCCGGTACGTTTCCTCGGTGGGCGTCCGATTCCGACCCTCGCCTCCAAACCTAACCAGTTGGAACTGTAGGGTTTGGTTAACTTCCACAGACGAGTGCCAGCGGAAGTGCCAGCAGGATTTAACTCTGGCCTGCCCTGCGTAACTCCCACCTGCTCCATACCGGAGTCGAGATCAACCGTCGTAAACTCATCGCTGTGAATACAGTTATGAGACAACGATACCGGCTCTACCGCCGCAAAAAAGGCGGACGCTACTACATTCACGATGACGTGACCGGCAAGCAGGACAGCTTGCACACCACCGACCGCGCTACGGCGCTGCGGTTGTTCCATTCGCGCGGCGAAGCGCAGCAGCAGCCCGCCGTGAACCTGCAAATCGCCCGCGCCTACCTCGTCGCCAGCGACCCGCAGATTGCCACCCGCAACTGGCAGTTCGTCATGGAGGAAATGGTCAAACTCAAAAAAGGCGAGACCCAGCACCGCTGGCAGACTGCCATCAAGGACAAGGCGTTCAATCTAATCCGGCATCTGCCAATTTTGGAAACGCGCCCGGAAAACTTTTTGCGCGTGCTCGAAACCGGAAAAGTTTCGACCAATGTATATTTGCGGCGCATCCACAACTTCGCCCTGGACATGACATGGTTGCCGTGGCCGGTGATTGTGAAACGGCAGTGGCCGAAGGTTGAGTTCAAGGACAAGCGCGCCATCACCTGGGAGGAACATCAGACCATCGTTGCCCGCGAACTGAATCCCGAACGCAAAGCGTTCTATAAACTGGCGTGGCATCTGGGCGCATCGCAGTCCGATCTCGCCAGTCTCGAAGCTGAAAACATTGATTGGGAACACAACGTCATCAGTTTCGCACGCAAAAAGACCGGCTCAATCGCCATCATGCGCTTCGATGATGAAGTGGCGGAAATTCTCCGTGATTTGCCGGGGAGCGGCCCGTTGTTTCCGTATCTGCGCTCGGTTCGTTCCGGCGACCGGGCAACGGAATTTCACCAGCGCATCGTGGGCTTGGGCATCAAGGGTGTCAGCTTGCATTCGTATCGGTATGCGTGGGCGGAACGCGCCAAAAAAGCGGGTTATCCCGAACGGTTCGCGCAGGAGGCGCTGGGACATAACAGCAAAGCCATCCATCGGGCGTATGCGCGCCGTGCGCAGGTCGAACTGCCGCCGTTGAGCGAATTTGAACGGATGCGCAACAAGTTCGCGGAAATGTCCAAGACCGTTGAGCCAGTGATGGCCAGCGCCTAACCGGAGGAAATCACATGAACTTGAATCCTGCCACAGTGCTCGACCCGGTGTTCCATTTTCTCGATTGGATCATCGCAGAATGGGGAGTTTATCTGTTTCTCGCGTTCGTCTGGCTGTCGGTGTTGGTGCTGGCCTGGGTGTTCAGCGGCGGGTTGCGCCGGAAATTCCCCAATCAACCGCACGTCAGCGCCGGCATCGGCATTGTCATTCAGCCACACACACCACCGCCACCAACAATCATCATCCACGAATATCACCCGCCGGATGATGGCCTGGATTGAAATGGTAAGCGTGATCTTGGGGACGGGCGAGCGGCGGCGCGGAAGCTCCGAGCCTCCTGCTCGCCGTGCCGCCGGTCGCAACTGCGTAACGGACTCGCCCGTCCTCATGCCGGTTGGGCCTGCCGTGCCCGCTTGCGCGCGTTCTTGTTTCGCCAGTGCCGGTGGATGGCCGCCGCCACTTTATCGAGCCATTCCGGGCTGGCGAATTTCTCGGCGAGCGCGTCACGCGAAAAGTGCTTCACGCAATAACGCCCCGGATGGCCGAGCGGCTTGAGCAGACCCGACCGCACCAGTGGCGGGATGGTATGCGTGGCAACGCCCAGCGCTTCGGCCACCTTCTCCTTGGTCATCAAGACCGGAAATTTTTCCAGCGTCTGTAATTTCAATGACGATTCGGGATTCATACTTTCTCCTTGGTAAAAGCGATGGCGACGGCGGCAACATGGGTTTTGAACGTGGCGGCGTAGCGCCGGTCAGCCGCCTTCACAAATTTCAATTCATACTTCTGGATCACCCGTTCAACGGACTTGAGGCCACTCCCCAGCACCGTGACCTCGGCCACGGCAAAACAGATCAATAGCTTTTCGGGCGAGGCATCCGACTTCGTTTCCAACGCCGGATTGGAAATCATCTCGGCATACAGAAATTGCGCATAAGGCAGTTGGTAACTCCTGCCGTCGTCGGCCACCACGTTCAAAGTGGCGACCGTGGAATCCATGCCATAAGAAGGATTGTCGCGCGGGTTAGACGCCGATTCGGTGGGTGGAGGTTCGTTGGTGTTCATAACGTGGTGTTTTCATTTGTGGGCTGCGATTGTCAGGCAAAATGGTCTGTTGCAGTCCGAGGCGCTGGCGGAACTGTTTTAGGAAGCGATGACCGCGCTGCAAAATCGTTTGGATGAATCTTCGGCTGTGAACGCGCGGGACAACTTCCACGGCAGCCAGACGCGCGCCGGAACGAGTGACGTGCGAGCGCAACATCTCGACATCATCAGTGAACACGCGGCACGCATCGCGCCCGCGCGAAATGCTGACGTAAAATTGCTGCTGATTGATCGCCGGCAGCGAACGCGACGACGCGACGACCAACACTTCATCCACGGTCTTGCCCTGGGCGGCGTGCGACGTGACTGCGTAGCCGTGTGTGAACGTGCGATAATCGGCGGAAATCACCCGGCCATCGGCCAGCACCACGGAATCGCCCTGAATCGCCCGCACCTCGACCAATTCGCCGTTGATAAATTTCTTCTGCCAGTTCGATTGCAGCAGCAGCTTGTCGCCAGCGGCCACTTTCAATTTCCGTTTCTCACCCACATCAAACAAGGCAGAGCCTTGACCCAAAGGGAAAATACTTTCGGAACCGTCCGCGCGTTGGACTTTCAAGGCGTCATTTTCGACGGCGACCACCGCAACCGTTTCATTTTTGGCAAAACCAGTTTTTTGCCGGTGAAACCGAATCGCCAGGCCGGGACGGTATTGCCGTGCATCCTGTTTTTGCGCTTCCGTCCACGACAGCGAATCGAAGACTTGAAACTCCTTTTCGTCACCCGCCAGCCGACCGGACGTTTTCAACGCGGCGCGGACTTTTTCCGTCACCGCCTCGATTTCATTCCACGTCGGCGCGACCAGCAGCACGGATTGGTTTTGCTTCAATGCTTTCACATACGACTGCGCGGCTTCACCGTGCAATTGATCGCCTGAAAATTCGGCGACCACCCCCATGCGTTCCAGTTGGGCGAACGCTTCATTGGTATTTTTCTGCGCGGCCAGTTCAACGGCCCGGCGATATTCGACTTTGCGTTGCCGCCGAATTCGGGTCAGTTGTCCCGATTGAAAATCCGAATGGTTCTCCAAAATCCGCAGCGCATCGCCGCGCGCGACCGAAGCGTGCTGGCCGGTGTCGCCCGACAGCACAACGCGCGCGTCCCGCGCCAGGTCAAACAACCGCTTCATGTCGTCCATCCCGACCGCCCCGGCTTCGTCCAGCACCACCAACTGACGGGCAGACAACGCTGGTTTCGTCAGCAGCAAACTTTGCAATGTCACCGCCTCGAATCCCTCGGTGCGCAAAACCTCGGTTGCTGCTGCCGTCGGCGCGCAGAACAGCGGTTCAACGCGGGCTTCCTTGCAGGCGGCGACCAGCTCGCGCAACGCCGTGGTTTTGCCCGTTCCCGCCAGACCGCGCAGGCCGGTGATTCGGTCACTTGTGCGCAGGACGTGGTAAATTGCCCGCTGCTGATCTTCGCCAAGCCAGGCGGCAGGCTGGTAGCCGGGATGCAACGGCGCGACCGCATCGCAACCCGTGTTGACCGTCTGAATCAAATCCAGTTCCGTCGCCAGAATCTGCCGCGTGGAAAATCCACGTTCCGTTTTCACCAAGTCCGGTGAATACTTCACCGCCGCTTTCAACGCCGGTAAATCCACTTCGCCCAAACGTTGCGACAGGGCCACATTCAACAGTTCATGCTCCGGCACGACCGACTTGCGCTCGAACACATGGGCGACGGCATGGTTCAGGGCTTGGTTTTCGGGTTCAAAGACGCTGGTTGGCCGGACGGGTTGAACCGATGCCGAGAGTTTTTTCAACGCCTGTAATTCATCGGGCTGTAATTGTGCCAGTTGGCGTTCGCGCACTTCCGCTGTCGAGATGCCTTTGACTTTTTCTGCCCGGCTCTGGTGGACTGCGAGAGAAATTGCATTGTTGGAAAGTTTGCGCCCCAGCTTTTGTTCCAGTTCCTTGACCACCGCGTCACGTTGTTCTGCGCGTTTGGAAAATCGTTTCAATACCTCATCGCTGACGCCCTCGATTTGAAAGCCATGTTTGGACGGTTGAATCCGGTAGCCAATCTGTTGAACCCGCGTCGCCAGTTCGTTGCGATAGACCGCCGTGCCATAACGGATGGCGTCATACATGCCGCCCGCTTGCAGGGCTTTCCATGCCCGTTCGCTGTCATCAAACGTGGCGTTGAACACCGTGAAGTGGGTATGCAACTGCGGGTCAAGCGCGCGACTGCTCGTGTGCGTGAACGCGGCAGCGGCGAGATTGCCGGTTGTCCGATCCTTTTGGCCGCCCTGTTTTCGCACTCGTGTTGCGGCGAAAGTTTCAAGTTCGCGGAACGCAATGCGCGTGGCCTCCTCGTGCGCCGTCACCAGTCGTTCATCCGCCAGTGTCACCGCCAGCACCGACACCGATTTTGGTGCCGAGCAGGTGAAATCATAGAATACCCGCCGCTGGCCCTCCTTCAGTTGCCGCTGCGTCAGCCGTTCGCCATCGTTTGGATTTTGGTTTTCACAGAGCGCATGAAATTGTTCGCGCGTGACTTCGCTCTTTAATCCCAAGCGTTCCGCGCCCGCGCCGATCCACTGGCCGGGACGGATTTCGCCCGCCGCGTAGTAATCATTCTGCGACAGGTGCTCGTCGAAATAATTCTCGGCATCGCCAAGATTTTTTTGCGCAACGGCAGTAAACATAAGGCGCTATTTTATCGGTTTTTCAAAAGGCTTTGTTCGTTTTTGGAACAATCGTAAATTTTTTCATTCATCGTTTTGCCAATTTATCCGCAGGCGAACCGGCAAAGGCGTGCCAGACACGCATTTGTATTTCCGCCAATTCAGTCATGCCGGGCAGTTTGCCTGAATCCTTTCCCGCGCGGGTGTAGCTGATACACGAAATGCACTTGGCCAGTGATTTTTCCATTCGGCACAAGCATGGCCGAAGAAATCTCCCGATTTGTGTAATCTTTACACAAAATGAGACCTCCGTTTTCCGCCGATCTCCGGCAGCGGAAACGGCGACAGTGAACGTCATTCTCACAACGGCCAGCCTGCCAGCCTTCAGGGCGAAAATTGTGCAATCATTGCACAAAATTATTTTACCTCCTCATCACCGACTGAAGCAGACCCGTAGTTAAATCGTCCGATTGTCTGGCATCAGCCACCGCACCGGATGGGAACGGCACCATGTCCAGAATTTCCTGTGCTTGTCGTTCGCCCGTGTTCGGCGTAACCTCGCCAAGTTCATAGAACTAAAACGACGATTATTATTTAACAAAACAATTTTGCGTAGCTACGGCTACGGGCTGCCTCAAAAACTGCGAATTTTTGCAAGCCCACACAGAAGACCGACCGAGCGCGCCCAAATGGGCGCGGCTTGGCGTATCTCTTCTGTGTAGGCGCTTCGCAGTGCCTTGAGGCAGGGTGCGTTGAGTCCGCGCCTCTTCTTTTCGATTTTAGAAGTTCCCGTCGTCATGGTCGCGCGAGCAACGACTGGAATGACGATGGCCACGGGTGACGAAATTAAATTGCCACTGACTTCGCGCGATGTGAACGCGAAGCGGCTGGCGCAATTCCGCGAACTGTTTCCCGAAGCGTCCACCGAGGGGAAATTCGATCTCAAAAAACTCGCGCAACTGCTCGGCGAGGCCGCCACCGATGCGCCGGAACGTTACGGGCTATCGTGGTCCGGCAAGTCCGAGGCCATCCGCGCCATTCAGACCACCAGCCCAGGCACGCTGCTGCCGGTGCCCGACGAGTCCGTGAATTTTGACGCCACGGAAAATCTCATCATCGAGGGCGACAATCTGGAAACCCTCAAGCTCCTGCAAGGCGGCTATCACGGGCGCGTGAAGATGATTTACATTGATCCGCCCTACAACACCGGTGGCGAATTTATCTACCCGGACAACTACAAGGAAGGGCTGGCCGATTATCTGAAATTTTCCGGCCAGGTCAGCGGCGAAGGCATCCGGCTCACCACCAATGCCGAGACGGACGGGCGCTACCACAGCAAATGGCTGACGATGATGTATCCCCGGCTGTTTCTGGCGCGGAATCTTTTGCGCGAGGACGGCGTGATTTTCGTGAGCATTGACGACCACGAGGTTCACAACCTGCGCGCCGTGATGAATGAAATTTTTGGAGAGGAAAATTTTGTAGCGCAAATTATTTGGAAAAAGCGGAGCACGCCACCAAACGACAAGATTATCGGCGCAGATCACGACTACATTTTTCTTTTCGCGCGCAACCTCCAAGCCGCAGGGTTAAATTTGAGACAACGTTCGGAAGAACAAATCGCGCGTTACCAGAATCCAGACAATCACCCAAAAGGTCCATGGACGGCAGGCGACTTGATGGCAAATGTAAAAGGAGGCCGTTACGTAGAGTCGCTCAATTTCCCAATCAAGAATCCAAATACCGGCGAAGAACATTTTCCATCCTCAAATGGCAACTGGAGGTTCAGTCGTGACACGATTGCCGAGTTGTTGGCAAAAAATGAAATTTATTTTGGTGAAGATGGAAAAGGTCGTCCGAAACTGAAAAGGTTTTATTGCGACGTGAAAGCTGGAATTACTTATCCAACCATCTGGGATTTCGTTCCGCTAAATACCGAAGGATCTGCGGAAATGACCGAGCTATTGGGCAGCATGACCGCCTTTGAAAATCCAAAGCCAAGCGGACTTCTGTTGGAGTTGGTAAAGTTAGGTTCGAGCGAAGACTCCGTCATCCTCGATTTCTTCGCCGGCAGTGGCACAACGGCACAGGCGGTGTTGGAATTGAACGCGCAGGACGGCGGGAACCGCAAATTCATCCTCGTCCAGTTGCCCGAACCGACCGGGCGCAAAGATTTTCCCACCATCGCGGACATCACCAAGGAACGTGTCCGCCGTGTCATTAAAAAATTATCCGCCGCCGAGGTGAAAAAACAGGATGCAGCCGCATCGCAATTAAAACTGGGCGGTGCTGCGCCGATGCGTGAGTTGGATTTGGGATTCAAGGTGTTCAAATTGGGCAGCAGCAATTTCAAGGTTTGGGATGCCGCCGCCGCGCCCAAGGATGGCACGGCGCTGGCCGAGCAATTAAAACTCATGGCTCACAACGTCGAGGATGGCCGTCCCGACGATGCCCTGCTTTACGAATTGGTGCTCAAAAGCAATCTGCCGCTCACCAGCAAAATCATTGCCGGCAAAATTGGGGAGCAGCCATTTTACGACGTGGCCGACGGCGCACTGGTGATTTGTCTGGCGCGCAAGATCACCCAGGCAACCTTGCGCGGCCTCATGGCGCGCAGACCCAAAGGGGTCATCTGTCTGGACATCGCTTTCGCAGGCAACGACCAGCTTAAAGCGAACATTGTTCTGGAAATGAAATCCCACGGCATTGAATTTCACACGGCGTGAAAATCAAATTCGACAGCAACCAGGATTTCCAGTTGGACGCCATCCGGTCGGTGGTGGACGTTTTTGCCGGCCAACCGCCCATTCGGGCGTCGCTGCAATGGCAGAGCGACGCGCTCGCCGGGGAACTGCTCACGGAAATGGGCGTCGGCAATTCGCTGGTGTTGAGCGACGAAGCAATCCTGAACAACGTCCAAAAAATCCAGACGGAAAACGGACTGGAACCGGCGACGGAATTGTCCGGCCTGAATTTCTCCGTCGAGATGGAGACTGGCACCGGCAAAACCTATGTTTATTTGCGCACGCTGTTTGAATTAAATGCGCGCTATGGCTGGAAGAAATTCATCATCGTTGTGCCGAGCGTGGCGATTCGTGAGGGTGTTTTGAACACGATTGCGCTGACTAAGGAGCATTTTCAATCGCTCTACGGCAACGCGCCGCTGGATTCATGGGTGTATGATTCGGCGCAAGTGTCCAAACTGCGGCAGTTTTCCGCCAGCAATCAGATGCAGTTGATGGTGATGAACATTCAGGCCTTCGACAAAAGCAGCACCGTCATCCAGAACACCAAGGACCAGATGAACGGGCGTCGGCCCATCGAATTCATCCAGCACGCGCGGCCCGTGGTGGTCGTGGACGAGCCACAAAATCTGGCCACCGAACTGCGGACGAAAGCCATCGAGAGTTTGAATCCACTATGCACGCTGCGGTATTCCGCCACGCACAAAGATTATTTCAATCTCGTGTATCGGCTTGATCCGGTGAAAGCCTACGATTTGCGGCTGGTCAAGCGCATCGAGGTGGATTCGGTCGTGGACGGCGGCGATTTCAACCGGCCCTACATCGCGGTCAAATCCATCACCGCCACCAAGACGCGGATTTCCGCCAAGCTGGAAATTGATGTCGAGGGCGCGAGCGGCTGCAAACGCAAAACCGTGACGGTCACGCAGGAAAGCGATTTATTCGTGTTGTCCGGCGAACGCGAAAATTATCGCGGCTACGAGGTGGATTTGATTGATGCCGGCAATCAATATCTCCAATTCAAGAACGGCGTGAGTCTGGCGACCGGCGTCACGCACGGCGGGCGCACGGATGACGTGTTGCGCATCCAGGTGCGGGAAACCATCCGCGAACATTTTGAAAAGGAACTGCGCATCGCACAGTTGCCGCCGGATCAGCGGATGAAGGTGCTGTCGCTGTTCTTCGTGGACCGCGTGGCGCACTACGCCGAGGCGGATGGAAAATTTCGGCAGTGGTTCACGACGGAGTATCAGGAATTCGCCCGGCAGCCGCGCTATGCGTCCTTGAATCCATTGGCGGTCGAAACGGTTCATAACGGTTATTTCGCCGTGGACAAGGGCAAACCCAAAGACAGCAGCGAAGACCGCGCCACCAAGGCGGACGATGAAGCCTACAATCTCATCATGCGCGACAAGGAGCGGCTGTTGTCCATGACCGAACCGCTGCGGTTCATCTTCAGCCATTCGGCGCTGCGCGAAGGCTGGGACAATCCGAACGTGTTTCAGATTTGCACATTGCGCGAAATCAGCACGGAACGCGAGCGGCGGCAGACCATCGGGCGCGGCCTGCGACTGCCCGTGCGCGAAAACGGCGAGCGGTGCTTTGACCCGCTAATCAACCGGCTCACGGTGGTGGCGAGCGAGAGTTTCAAGGAATTTGCCAAGAAGTTGCAGGACGAGATGCAAAAGGAATGTGGCGTGAATTTTGAGAACCGCATCCTGAACAAACGCGAGCGACGCAAGGGTATCTTGAAAAAACAACGTCTCCTCGACCCGGATTTTCAGAATCTTTGGGACAAGATCAAGCGCAAGACGCGCTACGCGGTGAAATTTTCCACCGCTGATTTGGTTTCCCGCTGTGCCGGTGAGTTGCGGGAAATGCCGGAAATCAAATCACCGTTCATCCGGCGGGAGAAACATGAGTTGTTCATGACTTTGAAGGAGGGGGTATTCGGCAAGGAACGTTCCGCTCAGACCATCCGCGCGCCGGAATACTGCGCCCCGATACCAGATTTGCTCGGCCATCTGCAACGCGAGACGGAATTGACGCGCCCGACACTGGCGGAAATCCTGCATAATTCCGACCGGCTCGGCGAGGTGACGCACAATCCGCAGCAATTTTTGGAACACGCCGTCGCCGCCATTCAAAAATCACTCCACGACCTGATGGTTCAAGGCATCAAATACGAACGCATCGCTGACGCCGAGTGGGAAATGCACCGGCTGGAAATTGAGGAACTGGAAAGCTACGTCTCACGCCTGCTCGAAGTGCAGCACAGTATTTACGATGTCGTCGAATTTGAATCCAAGGTGGAATATGACTTTGCGAAGGCGCTGGACGCTCGCAAGGACATAAAATTATTTTTCAAACTGCCGGACTGGTTCAAAGTTGAGACCCCGCTCGGCACTTACAATCCCGATTGGGCCATTGTGCGCGAGGAGCCGGACGGCCAGAACAAGGTGTATTTGGTCCGTGAAACCAAAGGCACCACCAACTGGCTGAAAATACCAGAAATTCAGCGCAAGAAAATCCAGTGTGGCAAAGCGCACTTCAAAGCTGTTGGCCTCAAAGATGGCGGCTACGATTGGGTGGCATCGGCAAGCGAAGTTTAGACCGTCTGCTTTGCAGTGGCGTTTGATGATGAATTCGAGAGCGAATTTGGTGCAACAAAAAATGTTTGCCATCAAGTTTTAGGTTGCGACCCAATTTGGACTGAGAATTTCAACGCTTAAAATTATGTGCCTCACACCAGCGCAGAACCTAGTCCCATCCAGTTTCTCTGTCGGCAGCATTGGGATCAAGATACCACCAGTCAATATAATCAGCGTATCGTCCACGCAAATGTGGAACCAACCAGATTGGACAGGTGGGGGTGTAGCAAACCTGACGGACAGGTTCCGGTATAAAATTCAAAAGACCACGGCCATCTAAAGCCCAAAATGGGCCGACCAAAAGTAAATAAGCCGAATAAGCTAACAACACGACCACCAGCCAGCGGCGAACCCTCCGGCTGACGCGAAACGACCCCGCTGTAATCGGATGATCTGTAGTGAATACATTCATCGTCCTAGACCTTATTAAAATGTTCGTAGAGCGCCACCAAAATTGGAAACGCGCCAGCCGAACAGACGTTCCCGATCAAGGAAGCCAGCCAGCATTTAGCCATGGACGGTGCTGCGATTTCAGGCTTGGCCGGAACCACATAGCGGCAAATCAAATAAATGATAATCCCTTCCACGACCACCACCAATCCTTCGCCGACGGCCACAGCCAAAGCCGGACGTATATCTTGCAGCATCCACAGCACGCCCAGAAACGCCGGGTAAGTGATCAGGTGCATACCCGCCAGCCAGAGCACAAAGAACCGTGGTCGGCGCGCGCGCCGCAGCACCAGCCAGATGCAAATCACCTCCAGCAGAATCGCGACGCCAATGACCAAGGAAATTTCAGGTGTTATTGATTTTTCCGGAAGCTCGATAGGGTTGGCCTGTGCGGTGACGCCCGAAAAGATTACCGCCGCCAAAATTCCAAGCGGGCGCAAATAACCGGCGAGGTCGGATTTTGTTTTCATTTATTTAAGGGTTGGCGACGGATGCAAATTAATCTCTTGCAGGGCGCCCTTCACGGTGAGCCGAACATCGGAGTCGGGATCGTTCACCAGATTTGTGAGCAAGGAAATGATTTCTTCGCGACGCTCTGGAAATCGGTTGGCGATGACTTCTGCAAGACTGGAAGCCGCTTGGCCACGAACCTCTGGGAATTGATTGGTCAATCCCTTGGTCAAAACTGGAATCGCATTCGAGCCGGTCCCGAGCGAGGAGACCATGGCGTAAAGAACCAGGCTTTGGTTCGTGCCATCCAGCAAAGCCTGCAATTGAGGCAATGCTGGAGTTGCTTGGTCGCCGATCATCAAAAATCCCTGCACCCCATCCATGTTGACTTCGTAGGCGGGCAGGCCAAAGGGCGGTTCCACGTAAACCAGTCGGCGCAGCAGCGCGGGAATCGCATTGCTTCCAATATGGTGGATTGCATTCGTTGCCTCTGTGGAAAAGGCGTAATCGCCTTGACGCTCATGCATTTTCAGCCACTCGCCAAGCCGTTTGCCTTCGTAACTGGGATCATCGGGAAATTGAGATTCAAGCGGATGCTCCTTTTGACGGTTTTCCGTGAGAATTTTTTTGGCCCGGTTAGCCATGTTGAGATCCGAATCGGCGGCAGCAGCTTGCAGGGCTGATTCAACGGGTGGAGTCAGCGGATAACGGCACAGGAGCCGGAACGCAACACGCCGTGTTTCGGTGTCGGACGATTGAAAGCGACTGAGGATGATTGGCAAGGCCCGCTCAGGGGCAACATCCACTAGCGCTCTGAGCGCCAAAGCAGTTCCGGGTTTTCCACGAGCTAGGCAATTGGTCAAAATGGGCAGTGCTTGGTCTGAATCAATGATGATGATTGTTTTCAACGCCGCACCCGCCACATTGGGGCCACCATGCTCGACGAGATTGGTCAGAATCGGAAACGCGACCAACGCATTTGTTCCAAAATTTGCGAGCGCTCCGGCTGCGTTTGCGCTGACCGCAGAATCTTTCAAAGCTTCGATCAACAGCGGAACCGCCAGTTCCGGCGCGCTGGTTTGAACGCCGATGGCGTCCACGGTCGTGACGCGCACGGCATCAGACGAGTCATGGAGGCGGGGTTTAATCCGCGTGATATAGACTTCGACATCATCTGTCACGGATGCCAGTTGTTCAACAGCCCATTGTCTGACGGCCACGTCCTGATTGGTCAATGCCTGACAAATGACGGGTTCAGCCGGTTTGCCGATGGATTCGAGACATCTCCCAATGACCAAAAGCCGTCTTGGTTTATTCGTAAGCGGTGAAGTAGCGTCCCCCTATTGCGCGCCAGCATGGCGTGGTAAGACGAGGGACGATGAAGACAAACAAAGTTTCCCCACATCGCCGGTCAGCGCGCACCGATGCGGCGCACCGCGCTCAACTACTGACGGCGTTTGATTGCAGCGGATTATCCGCCGCCGCTTTTGCCCGGCAACACGGGCTGAATTACAAGACTTTTTGCGGCTGGCGGGCGCGGCGCGCCAAAACCCGGACGGTGCCGGCGTTTGTCCAGGTCGAGGTCGCGGCCCCGGCCCCGCCGGTGGAACTGGTGATCGAAGTGGGGCCGCACACCCGAATGCGAATTCAATCCGAAAGCCAGATTGTTCTGGCGGCCCGGCTGCTCCGCAGTCTCAACGCTCCCGCCGCATGTTGAGTTTCCACGCGCAACTCAAAGTGTTCGTCGCGACCGCACCGTGCGATTTGCGGATGAGTTTCAACGGCCTGTGGGCGGCGGCCAGCGAGCGGCTGGGCGAAGACCCCAAAAGCGGCGCGCTCTTCGTCTTCGGCAACCGGCGGCGCAATCGGATCAAGATCCTTTACTTCGACGGCACCGGCGTGTGCGTGCTGGCCAAGCGCCTGGAGGAAGGGACGTTTCACTGGCCCCAAAGCGCCGGCGAGCCCAACGGCAAACTCCGGCTGGCACCGCAGGCGTTGCAGTTGTTGCTCGACGGAGTGGACTTGAAGGCCGGCGCCCGCCGCGCCTGGTATGAGGCGGCGGCATGAAAACCGTCGCGCGAAAATATTTTCAAAATGTTGTAACGCACTGCGCGCCGTGGCGTCTCTTGGTGGCAACTGGGAATGGACGTTGCCGTGTTGCAAACCGAACTGCGTGCCCTGCGTGAACAAGTCACTTCATTGCAGCGGGAAAATACTCTTTTGCGCCAGAAACTGGACGCGCTGGCGCGGCGTTTCTTCGGCAAGAAGAGTGAGCAGTTGAACGCGGCGCAACTGGAACTGCTGATGAGCGGCCTAGCCGACGGCAGCTTGGAACTGGCCGAGGAAGAAGAACCTCCAGCGCCATCCGCACCCCGCCGTCATCGCGCCAACTCCCAACGCCTCCGCACGCCGGAGAACTTGGACGTGGTGCGCGAAGTCATCGAGCCGGAGCTGGTGCAAGCCCAGCCGCAACACTACCAGCGCATCGGCCAGGAAGTCAGCCGGCTCCTGGATTACCAGCCCGGCAAATTCTTCTGGCGCGAAACGGTGCGGCCCAAATACGTGCGCCTGGCCTTGCGTCAACTGCCGCCGGTGGTGGCCCCGGCGCCCGCACGGGTGGCCGAACACAGTCTGGCCGCGCCGGGATTGCTGGCGCAGTTGCTGGTGGGCAAATACTGCGACCATTTGCCCTTCTACCGGCAGGAACAAATCTTCTGGCAGCGGCACGGCGTGTTCATCGCCCGGCAACAAATGGTGCATTGGACCGAGCAAAGCGTGCGGCTGCTGTCGGGCATCACCGACGTGCTGAAGATCCAACTGCGTCAGAGTCCCTACCTGCAAGTGGACGAGACACCGGTGCGTTATCAAGACCCGGAACGGTCGGGCCGATGCGGTCAGGGGTATTTGTGGACTGGGTTGGTTCCCAATCAAGTCGTGGTGTATGAATGGCACGCCAGCCGCGCGGCCAAGTGCCTGGACGCCTTTTTGGGCGAACGTTTTGCCGGCAAACTCCAGTGTGACGGCTACAGCGCCTATCCGGCCTTTGCCAAAGACAAACCCGGCGTGGACCTGTTCGGTTGCTGGGCGCACGCGCGCCGCGGATTTTTTGAGGCGAAGGAACAAGCGCCATCGGTGGCCGGCTGGATTTTGAAACAGATCGGGATTTTGTATCGGTGGGAAGAAGGGCTGCGGCAGACCCGCGCCGGACCGGTGGCGCGGGAAGTCTTTCGCGCTGCCCATCACCGGATGGTGGTGGCGCGGCTCCATCGTGCCTTGAACAAACTCCAGCCCCGTTACCTGCCGCAAAGCCCGATGGGCCAGGCCATCAACTACGCCTTGAACCAATGGCCGGCGTTGGAACGCTTCTTGGCGCACGGGGAAGTGGAGATCGACAACAACATCGCTCATGCCGCGCGCGGCATGAGCGATGTTGTTATCCAATGGCGCGCCCGGCACCGAAAGGAACCGGGTTAAGGTCTGCCACCGCTTGAGCATGTATTGGATGGCCTCTCCCAGCCCCGAGTTGGGTTCGACCTTTCTTTGCTCGATTTGCTCCTGCATCCATTTTTGGAGATCGTCCATCACCGGCTGGCTGTGCGCCTGGTGAAAAGCCAGGCGGTCCAGGTCCGAGAGTTTCTGCTCCTTGGTGAGGGCATCGAACCGATACACCTCGCGCAGGCTTTCAATGACCTTGCGGCATTCCTCCGGGAAGTTCTCGACCACGTCCACAAACTGGCGCCGTCCGTGCAGGAGGCAGTGACACAGCAGCGTGTGGAACTCTTTGGGTTCGTTGCGCGAGAGGGCATCGCACATCTGCATGGGTTGGTCCAGTCCAATTGCCCGGCGCTGGAGCAATTGGTTAAGATTCTCCCCGGCATGCTTCTGACCGGTGAAAAATAGAGCAATCTGGCGCTGGCCCGTCTTGGAGATGATGCTGGTGGTGAAAATGCCGGTGCGCTCCTGCTCGCTGCCGGCCGCGGCGATTTCCTTGCGCACACTTTGGACGCGCATGTGGGTGTCATCATTATGCAGAAGCTGGCCTTGGGCGGCGAGGCCGATCAGGACCTCGTAGATGACCTGGGGTGTTTCCGAGGCGGCCTCGATCAGTTCCCATTGCGTTGAAGCCGGCAAAGGAACACCGAAATGATTTTGCCATTTGTCGGTTCGATACATCGGCAAACCGGCCCCATAGCGCATCAGCGCCAGCATGTTGCCGACGCTTGGGTCGTATTTGCCCAGTCCAGCCTCCGGGGGAGCGGGCGCGGTGAAGAGAGCCCCGCACAGAGCGCAACGCAACCGTTCTAATTCGAAGACCGTTGCGTGGAAGATGGGCTGGGCCACGATGCGGACCAGCCGGGCCGGAGTTGTGAACAGGTAGAGTTTGGCCTTGAGGCACTTGGGACAGAGGTCTCCGGCTTTGTGTTGGGGATGAGGCACCCGCACCCGCTGGGCTGCCGGATAATCCTTGGCTCCGTTACGCCCGTGTCCTTTGGCTTTGGGCTTGGCTGGCCCGGCGAGGATCGCCGCAATGGTCGCGGGAAGGATCTTGCAAGCCTTCTCGGTTTTCGCTCCGAAAATCATTCGCCGGAGCCGGCCCAGGCTGGCGGTCTTCTGTTCCAGAGCCGCCATGACCCATTGCAAGGTTCGCAGCAAGGCTTCCACCAGTTGATAAGTCGCCGGGGCCAGTGGCCCGCGCAGTTCGCCCAGGAGCTTTTCCAACTCCGCCGCGCTCAGGCTGATAATCTGTGGGGCAGCACTTTTAATCATGGCCTTCCTGGCAAAGCCGTTGGCGAAAGTCCCGCCCCAGGGGCTGGACCCAGAGTTCCTTGAGCGAGCGGTTGGGCTGGTGGGTGAGATCATCCTTGCCCCGGCCGGTGGTCAAGCCCAGGCAAAGCCAGTTGGCCGCGCGATAACAAGTGCCGCGAAAGCGGGCCGGCTCGATGAAGGTCTCCAGCAAATAAATCGGATGCTGGTAAAGCTGCTGCCAATCGTCGGATATCCGTCGCGCCACCCGGCCCAACAAATGGCTGGCCAAGTGCCTGACCCGGACCCAAGGCAGTATTAAATATCGCGTGTTGTAAGCCAGCAGGTGGATCTGGGCACGGCGCTGCGGGGCAGACCAACCGATGAAACGGTCTCGCGGACCCAGGTGTCGAGGCGCCGACGACCATGACAGGCAGGCGATGGGCTGGCCCCGGCCATAGACTAGATATTTGACATGTTCCCCGACGGGCCGGCGATACCCCAGATAATGATAGGTTTGGAGCAACCGGCCAAAGAGGGCTTCCTCTGGAGTGCGGCGCACTTGCCGGATCTCCAATAGCCCCAACTCGGCCAAATCACATTCCAGCGGCGCAACCTCCGAGGGCGGCTCCAGCAGCGGTGCCCGGTGCCGCGCCGCGTTGTTGGGGACAGACTTTCGCTTGGCCGGCAGGACAATCAGCCCGGCCCGGTGCAACTGTAGCATCAGACCACGGGCCACCATGTCGCGCAGTTGACCATTGGCCTGCACCCAGTTCCAGTCTTGACAAAGCTTGGCGGAAAGCCGCCGCCGGCTCAGACCGGGATGAGCGGCGATCAACTGCCGGACCGATTCAATTTCGGCGCCACTGATATTGCGCCCGCGATAACGAAACTCCGTTTGCACGACCGCCAGCATAGGCAGTCGAATTTGGAACGCAAGCCCATTGTTAAACCTTTTTGCAGGTCAACCCCACACCCTTAACCCGCAGGCGTAATAGGCCGCCACAGCGGCACCGACTGGGCGCTGGCAGGCTTGGCATTCCACAGGAGCGACTGGAGTTGATGGGCGTCCAGCCCGAAGGTCGGCGGCCTCGCATCGGTTGGCCACCAGCTAAATCGCCCTTGGGAAAGACGCTTTTGGCACAACCAAAAGCCTTGCCCGTCGAATACGAGGCACTTCAATGCCTTGCGCCGCCGACTCGAAAAAACCACCAAAGCACCTGCCATCGGGTCGATTTTGAGATGTTGCCGGCACACTTGCGCCAGGCCGTCTATTCCTTTACGAAAGTCCACCGGCTCGACCGCCAGCCAAATCCGCATCTGCGGGGTGATCTGGATCATGGTCCAGACCTCCAGAACGCTTCGGCCAAGCCGACAAGGTCCAATCCTTCTTTGCCGTCCCAACGAATCGTCATCCTGGCTCCCTCACCCCGCGCCAGTTCCACCGTGCAACTCGGACCGAGGCCAGGCTGCCCAATGAGGGGCAGTTCGACGAATCCAGGAGGCGGCTTAAGGCGCGACCGTCGTGGCGTCGCCTTGGGCTCCGCCCGCCGTTTGAGTCCGTTGTAATCCAGACCCAACTTCTGCGAAATGCGACTGACACCGTGAGTGCGGGCCAACGTCGCCGCCAAAGCCCACAGCGGAGCAGGTATCCGCTTTCCACGGCGGCGCGATTTTCGCCAATCCTCCAGCCGACGGCGCGCCTCTTCAATATCCGACGAGAATGACCGGTTCGATTTCATTGCTGTCTCCACTACGTTTTGTTGTAGCAGAGCCTAGCCGCCGGGCCAAAAACGGTCACACAATCTTACCGGAGCAACACAAAGAATCGGTCGTGCTTGGAAAGAAGAAAATCGAAAATGATAAAACGCGAAACCGCAATCTTTCGAATCGATCGCCGCGATCAGCGAATACGCAAATATCGGATTTTCGAATAGCGCCTTCTCGATTAACTCTGGCGTGGTGCCAAGCTGCCCATCAAAACATCCAAGGCCGCGGTCAAACTCAGCTTTCTTTCGGATATAGGCGACAACGGTCTGGACATCGGCGCGGGATACTTTTCGAACGGTGATCATATCTTTGCCCAACGTTGATCACTGATACTGATAGGAAATTGCTTTTTGACGCTCGCGCGGTCATGCTGTGCCGCCGTGCTTAAACAAAACGAATGCAATGCCCAAGCAGACGACCGTGGATAGTGACGACACTACGATGAGCGATGTGCCCCAATGTGCCTTGTAATGTTTCATGATTATGTAATGGGTTGATTGTTTAAGAGCCGTCCAGGATGTCATGGTGAAATCGGTGCCATCATTTTTTGGTTCATCAGGAGCGTCGTCTGGCTGCTTTGGATCTTGTTGGTCCTGTATTCTTGAAACTTGTTCAGTTGGGGAATTAAGCTCTCATGTCTTTCTTGACGCTCGCCAGTTCAAAAGGGTCAAAACATAAAGGAGCTAAAATTTAAACCCCCTCGCACAACGAAACCCAATACCGCTGTGGGCGTCGCCCGGGGTGTCGCCGTAGCGAGTGGCGCAACACGCGACAATGGCGGAACCGCCCCAATTGCCGCCGCGCAAAACCCGGTCAACCGATGTGGGAGATGCCGGTCCGGTTGGATTTGTAGTCGTTGGTTGACCGTAGGGTGTTCCATACCAGTCCCAACACCACTCGAATAAATTCCCCGCCATGTCGTAGATGCCATAATCGTTTGGCGCAAAATATCCCACCGGACTCGTGTAAGGCTGGGCTCCGGTCGCGAAGGTGGCGTTGAAGCCATTCGGTCCTGAATCGTAACTGTAATAATTGGTTGCACCGTAGTAGTTGGCCTGGCATTCAGAGATCGTATTGCCCCACGGAAACCGCTGTTCGCTCAGCCCACCCCGCGCCGCCTTCTCCCATTCCGCTTCCGTTGGCAACCGATAGCCATTGGCCGTCCAGTTCACATAAGGTATCCGCTCCCCGGTCGTGTAAACCTGAGTTAAATTCGTATCCGTGTAATATGCCGGAGTCAAGCCCGCGTGCTGGGACCGCGCATTGCTCCATTTCACCGCGTCATACCAATCCACTTCCTGCACCGGATGATTCGTTGCCTTGCCTGAACCGACAGAAAAAACGTAACCGTTAGTCATCGCCCAGGAATATACCGACTGCCATTGACGGTAGCTCACCAGATTCACGTCCATGTAAAATGCCGACACATAAACGTTCGTGGGGACGGCATTCGACTCGCCATCCAGAGTGTCCCCCATCGTGAAGCTGCCGGCTGGAATCAGCGCCATTCCGGCGGGTGGGTTGAAGTCAACGAGTTGATTTGTGTTAAGGAAATCACTGGCGGGAATCTGGACATAATCCACCCAATTGGTTCCGCTGGGCAGGGATGAAACGGTCTGGACCGAGTAAGTCACGCCAGGCTGCGTGTTGCTCCAGACTAGCGTGCCGTCAGGCTGGAACGCGATAAGGGTTGTCGCCGCCGGACCGGAAATCCGAAAGAACTGCGCCCCCAGGGCCGCGGCTTGATGGATGCTGGCGAGCAAAACCAGCGCGGTTTGCAAAAAGTGGAATTTGAGTTTCATGATGAATTCGAATTTCGTGGTGGCTGCCATGAAGAATGTGCCGACGTGCTTAAACGCAACGAATGTGTCATCTAAATTTAGGATGTCATGGTGAAACCGGCGCCATCAAGTTTCGGTTCATGAGGAGCTGCGCCTGGCTGCTATTGATCGCGTTGGTCCTGTATTCTTGAAATTTGTTCAGTTCGTCCGGGGTGAGAAACGTGCTGGCGCTCGTGGCAACCTGCGCGTAAATGCCGTCCAAAAGCTGGACGCTTTTCGTGGCTTGTTCTTCGGAAGCGATGTTGGCGAAATTAAGCATCGGCACCGTCTGGTAATCGGCGGGCAGGCCGGCGGCAGCCAGTGCGGATTGGGTTGCCTGCTGCATGGCTTGCAATAGCTGGTTTTTCTTTTCTGCCACGGCTGTCGGGTCGCCGGTCAGGTTTCCTGCGAATTGCGCGGCGGTCAGGGTGCTCCCTAGGTTCTTCGTGTAATCCAGATATTGCGCCAAGCCGTCCGGGCCGATGAGCACCTGCAATTGGTCTTGCAAGGCTGAATTCTGAACGGAAAACAACTGGTCTATCTCACCCTGCTTCTTGTTGTCGTGCAACGCCTGGGTGATGAGATCAATGCTGTCCATGACATGGTTGGCCAGCAGGTCATTCAATTGACCCGTCTGGTCGGCCGTAAGGTTCAAACGTTTGACTAGGTCGGAGTAAATGGCGCTCATGCCCATTTTTTGCTGATCACGCAGGGCTTTCCGAGCCTCTGGATTAGCGGTTAACTTGTTCAGGGCGCTCCGGCTTGCCGCGATGGCCTTTTCCTGACGCAACGCTCCCACTTCGCCGCGCAGCTTCAACACCTCGATCGGATTCTTTTTCACCTTGGCCAGTTCGTCCGCCAAAGACGCCAGCCGGTTTGTCGCATCGTCGAGTTCGCGTTGCAGTTGTTGGATTTGTGTGGTCATCGGCGCTTGTTGTTGCTGGAGCGCTTGGTTTTGTTCGCGCAATCGCGCGGCTTGGCAGGCTTCGTAAATTCCCGTGCCGGCGACAACGGCGAGCGCGGCGGTGATGGCGGTTTTTTGAATTGAGGTCATGACGATGGTTTTGGTTGCGGTGATGATGGTTGAAGTTGAAATAGCTGTTCCGGCCAGGGCGGCGGAGGAAATGGTGGCGGCCAGTCCCACCGGCGCGGCGTGAACGGCGTTGGCGGAAATGATGACGGCGAGTCCGCTCGCGCCGATGGTCACATGGCGTTTTGAGAAAAATTCACGCAACCGTTCCAGGGCGCGGCTGACACGCTTCTGCGCGGTGTCGTCGCTCACGCCGAGCGCAAGGCCGACGGCGCGGAAATCCAAGTTCTTAAAATAGCGCAGCAGGAGGGCTTCACGGTCTTCGTCGCCGAGGCTGTCCATGGCTTCGTCGAGCACCGGACGGATTGGCAGCCAGTCCTGGGCGGAATTGATGATGAGTTGTTCCATGGCCTGTCTTTCGTTCGCGATCCGGCGGCGGGTGTCGCGCAAGTAGTTGAGCACTGCGTAGCGCGTGCTGCGGTGCAACCAGCCGGCGAGCGAATTTCCACCGGGCGGTTTCTCCGCCAGCGGCCGGGCCTTGCGGGCGAGGTCGGTGAAGACGCCTTGGGTGAGGTCGCTGGCAATATCGGGCGAATCCACCTGTCGTAGTGCGGCAGAATACACGAAACCCGTATGGCGGGCGACCAGTTCACGGAAGGCGGCTTCGTTGCCGACTTCGGCGTAGTCGCGGAGCAGTTGGACATCGGTCTGTTCGTGCATCTCACCCATTAAACAACCGCGCCTTGGAAAATCCGACAAAGTTTTTCACCAAATATCGTGATGATGGCACAATGTCACGACCTGTGCCCGCTCAGACCAATACGATGTAAGCAGACTGTTTGATTATGAACTGCATGGGTTCCCGGCTTGCTTGGCCCGCTTGCGCGCGTTTTTAATTCGCCAGTGCCGGTGAATGGCGGCCACCACCCTGTCGAGCCAGCCAACATCGGCAAGCTGTTGGGCCAGCACGTCATCCACCGTCTTGCCCTGGGCAGCGTGAGAGGTGATGGCATAGCCGTGAGTGAAGGTGCGATAATTGGCAGGAATCACCCGGCCATCGGCCAGCAAAACGGAATCACCTTGAATCGCCCGCACCTCGACGAGTTCGCCATTGATAAAGTGCTTGCGCACGGCCTCCGCATTGCCTTGCAGCAACAGCTTGTCTCCGGCGGCGACTTTCAATTTTCGTTTTTCCCCCACATCACACAAGGCGGAGCCTTGACCCAAAGGAAAAATGGTTTCGGTGCCGTCGGAGCGTTGCACTTTCAGCGAATCGTTTTCGACAGCGACCACCGCGACGGTTTCATTTTTATTAAAACCATGTCCTCGACGATGAAAATGAATGGCCATACCGGGACGGTATTGCCGCGCATCGCGCTTCTGTGCTTCGGTCCACGACAATGAATCAAATACTTGAAATTCCTTTTCCTCACCAGCCAGCCGACCGGATGTTTTTAGGGCGGCGCGGATTTTTTCCGTCACCGCCTCAATTTCATTCCACGTCGGCGCGACCAGCAGCGCGGATTTGTTTTCCGCCAACGCTTTCAAATATGACTTCGCTGCCAAGTCGTGAATGTTGCCGTCTGAAAATTCTGCCACAGCACCCATGCGTTCCAACTGCGCGAACGCTTCGACAGTGCGTTTCTGCGCCGCCAGTTCCACGGCCTTGCGATACGCAGCCTTGCGTTGCCGCCGGATGGCCGTCAACTGGCCGGATTTGAAATTGGAATGCCGTTCCAAAATCCGCAGCGCATCGCCACGCGCCACCGAAGCGTGCTGGCCGGTGTCGCCAGATAAAATGATTCGCGAATTTTTCGCGTAATCAAACAACCGTTTCATGTCATCCATCCCCACCGCCCCGGCTTCATCCAATACAATCAATTGCCGTTCGGACAGAACCGGTTTAGACAGCAGCAGGCTTTGCAGTGTCTTCGCCTCGAATCCCTCTTTACGCAAAACATCCGTTGCCGCCGCCGTCGGAGCACAAAACAGCGGTTCAATCTTGGCCTCTTTGCAGGCAGTGACCAACTCGCGCAACGCCGTGGTTTTGCCACTGCCGGCCAGACCGCGCAGGCCGGTGATCCGGTCACTGGTTCGCAGGACATGGTAAATCGCCCGGCGTTGATCTTCGCCCAGCCAGTCCGCAGGTTTGTAGCCCGGATGCAACGGCGCGACGGCATCGCAGCCCGCGTTGACCGTCTGGATTAAATCCAGTTCCGTAGCCAGAATCTTTTGAGTCGAAAACCCGCGTTCGGTTTTAACCAAATCCGGCAGGTGTTTCACCGCCCCTTTCAAATGGTCCAAATCCACCGCACCCAAGCGATGCGCCAACGCCACGCTCAACAGTTCATGCTCCGGCACCACCGACTTGCGCTCGAAGACATGGGCGACGGCATGGTTCAAAACTTGATTTTCCACCAGCGCAATGTGCGGCAGGCTCGATGGACGAGCCGACTTGCGGAGTGTTTGCAGCGATTCCCGGTGCAACTGGCCTTGCTGACCAAGGCACAATGGCGCATCGCGGCCAATCTGCCGCGTTTGATGAATGATGCCCGGAAATTGATCGAACTGCATCTGGCTGAATACCGGCGGCAGAGTCAGGCGATGGCGGATGATTTTGCCGGCACGGTGGACGGCCAGAACAAGGAGTTGAACAAAACAGTCGAAATTCACATTCAGGCAACCCGGCAGGCTGCGGAGCAAATCCAGGTGCAGCTTGCCGACGCGGAGGCAGTCGCAAAGCGGGTGAAGGCTTTGATGGAAGGCGCGGCAGTTGAATGGGAAAAAATCAAGGCGAGCACCACGGCTCAATGCAAACGGTTGGAACAGATTTCCGATGACCTGCAAGACCGGTTCGCGTGGCGGGTGATTCTGCGGACGGCGGTCTGGCTTTTGCTGGCTCTTGGCATTGGACTCTGCATCGGCCATTACTGGATTCGCTGAACTTTGTTCATGGGCGCAGTCGCGCTGACAATGACGCGCGCGAATCCAGATTTAATTGTATGTCGCCGGTCGTCGCGTCAAGGTTGTGTTCCCTGTTGCCCTAAACCTCCACCTTGACCCGCCGACCGACGACGGGGGCTTGCCACTAGGAATCGCGCGCGTAGAGGATTTTTCATCCCTGGGCATTTAACCGGACAACATCACTTTGATACTTGTTTGTCATCAGCATCGGACGTTCAAATAGTCCATACAAAGGATTGAAATTTTTCGGATGGTTCAAAGCGGTCGGCGGTATTGACGGCTACGGCACGATGATAAACGGATTGCGCCAGCGATCTTCTTCATCCGGAGGCCGGAGCAGTTCGTGCACAAATTTACTCGAAGGGCGCAGCACACATTCGCAGCCGGTCAAATCCCGCCGCGCGATGCCCCAAAACAAGAATCCACCCAGCGTCGGATGCGCCGCCAAAAACACATGGCGCGGTGACGCAACTGCACACCGAGCGACCCTAACAGCATCATGCCCACCACCCGCAACTTTGGCTGGAATTTTCCCACCAGCGTTTGGAAATATGATCCAGCAAATTAATTTAAGCAACCGGGTCAACGAACCGCAGCCAGTCATGCGGATGATATTTAATTTCAAGGCTGATCACGACGCCTTGCGTTTCAAACTGCCAGTCCACCGAACGCCAAGAGGGAACGTAAAACACGCATTCGCGTTGCACATGATGCATGGATTTCCCACAGGCTCAACCACTATAGTTCCTCCATGGTGGAAAGGCGGTTCTGAAAATCTTCGGAATTTTCTGTCCAAATTTCTGTTTTTGGCGGAAGTATCATTGGAACACGATATGTCAATGTCCTCGGACTTCCGGCCTTTGTCGGGCGACGTGGCCGCTGCGCAGCAGCGGTTTCTGGCGCTGTTCTTACGCAGTGAACGGGAGATTTTTCGGTATGTAGCGGCTCTAGTTCCAAGTGTGATCGAAACCGAGGAAATCGTGCAACAGACCGCAATAACGCTCTGGGAAAAATTCGACGCGTATGACCCCGCGAAGCCCTTTACGCCTTGGGCCTGCCGATTCGCGCTGAACAAAACCCGTCAGTGGATTGAGCGTCGCCAGCGGTGGCAGGCACTGCTGACGGAGGGCTTGGCCGAGGAATTGGCCCGCCGGAGAGAGGAATTACGCCCGGAATGGGAACGGCGCTTTGCCCAGTTGGAAGGCTGCGTGGCCAAGCTGCCCGATGACGAGCGGGCGGTGGTGGAAGGCTATTACTATCGCCGTTCGAGAATTGAGGCGCTGGCCGGGGAATCGGGCCGGACTGTGGAGGCGACCTATAAGATGCTCCAGCGCATTCGCCGGGTTCTGAAACACTGCATTGAGAATGCCGAGCAAATGGGGGAAGCCACCTGATGAATATGGTTTTTCCATCCCGTGAGTTTGATGATTCCGTTGCCGCCGTTTGTCATGGACTGGCCAGCGTCGAACAAATGCGGTCGCTGCATGAACTGCTGCGCGCCAGCCCGGCGGCGCGCGACGAATATCTCCTGCGCGTGGAATTGCATGCTGGGCTGGCTTCCGATCCGGATCTGTTTGCCTCGGCCTCCGCCGAAGCTACTGATACCGAAGTAGCAAGTTTTAGGAGTCGCAGCACTGGCAATTTTGTTTCTTTGACAAAACATACACCCAAACAAAGGCAGATGGTGACGTGGGCCATTAGTTTGGCAGCGTGTTTTCTGATCCTCGCCGCCGCTGGTTTGAACTGGTTCAGGCATCGCAGTTCGCGCCAGCCAACCAGCATGGCTGTTGCGGTGTTGAGCTACGCGGTGAAAGCTCAGTGGGCCAGTGCCGCCGATGCGCGTGCCGTGGGCGGTGCCCTGGAACCCGGCTGGCTGCGGTTGAAATCAGGGCTGGTGCAAGTGACGTTTTACAGCGGCGCGCGGATGGCGATTGAAGGGCCGGCACAGGTGCAACTGATTTCGCCTGGCGATGCATTTTGCAATTCAGGCCGGGTTATGGCCGAGGTGCCGCCGCAGGCTCGGGGTTTCAGCGTGGAATCACCGCAAATGAAGGTGACAGATCTCGGGACGGAGTTTGGTTTGGACGTGAACGCCACCGCATCCGCAGTGCATGTATTCAACGGGAACGTGGCATATCAAGTAGCGTCGGCGATGAATCAAAACTTGAAGGCCGGCGAGGCGTCGGTGGTGGATCAAGCTGGAGTGACACGGCTGATCTCCGCAAATCCCGAGGCTTTTGCGAATTTGTTCGATCTGCAACGCAAGTGGCAAGCCATACTGGCGCGGCGTTACGAGGATTGGCGCACAGCCAACGCGAGACGAAACCAAGATCCGTCATTGCTGGCGCGTTTTGACTTTGAAGACCTGACCGCTTCCGACTGGACTCTCCACAACGTGGCCGCCGATGGTAGCCGCGTGCCGGACGGTGCCATCATCGGGTGTCAGGTTACGGAAGGTCGCTGGCCGGGGAAACCCGCCCTGGCATTTCGTAGCCCGAGCGATCGAGTGCGGTTTAGTGTGCCGGGAGAATTTCGCGCGCTGACATTTTCCGCCTGGGTGAATGTTCAAGGTCTGGATCGGCAGTTTAATTCATTGTTCATGTGCGATGGCTTTGATGCCGGCAAAATCCACTGGCAGATCTGCAACGACGGCGCGCTGGACTTGGGGGTGCAGGGACAGCGCGTCCACGACGTGCAAATTTTCATGAGTCCGGCAGTGGTCGGCTTTAATCAATTTGGCCAATGGCTTCACCTGGCCGCAGTGGTGGATGGCGAGCATCGGCAGGTGGTTCATTATGTCAATGGCGTGGCGGTAAGTCGTCACGCCTTGACGCTGCCTCCGCCTTACCGGCTTGGAGCCGGGGAGCTGGGCAATTGGAATCCGGGCGAGTTTCCCAACAAGCTGCCGTTTCTCATCCGCCATTTCAGCGGTGCGATGGATGAATTTGCCATCTTCAACCGGGCCTTGAGTGACGCGGAAATCCTGAAGCTCTATTCCGACGGCAAGCCCGAGCCTGATTTTTAGAAATCCAAACGAAAGCATCAAATTAAAAACCAACGCACTGACCATGAAATCAACCACCTCATTCCAGTTGAAATTTTTCTGGGCCGGATTGTTTGGCAGCCTCTTGACAGCGACGGCGGCTGATCCCACATACTGGTCTTGGGCACAAACACCGCCGATGGGTTGGAACAGTTGGGATGGTTTCGCCACGACCGTCACCGAGGCGCAGGCGCGGGCGCAGGCCGACGTGATGAAAGCAAAACTCGCCGCGCACGGCTGGAATCTCATCACGGTGGACATCCAGTGGTATGAACCCAACGCGACCGGCTTTGATTATCACCAGGGCGCGAAACTGGAAATGGACGCGCAAGGGCGGCTGCTGCCGGCGACCAATAAATTTCCGTCCGCCGCGAACGGCCAGGGTTTCAAACCGCTGGCTGATTATATCCACAGTCTGGGATTGAAATTCGGCCTCCATCTCATGCGCGGCATTCCACGTCAGGCGGTGGCCGCCAAAACGCCGATCAAAGGCACGAGCTATACCGCCGCTGACATCGCCGACACGAACAGTATTTGCGAGTGGAACACCGACATGTATGGCGTGGATATGACCAAGCCCGGGGCGCAGGAGTATTACGATTCCGTCTTTGAACTGTTTGCGTCATGGGGATTGGATTTCATAAAAGTGGACGATCTTTCCCGACCTTATCACCAGCCGGAAATTGAAGCCATTCGCCGGGCGATTAACCGCACGGGTCGGCCCATTGTTTTCAGCACTTCGCCCGGCGCGACGCCAGTGTCCGCCGGCGACCACGTCAGCACGCACGCCAACATGTGGCGCATCAGCGATGACTTTTGGGACAAATGGTCATTGCTGTTCGATCAGTTCGACCGGTTGCGCGACTGGACGCCGCATCGCGGCCCCGGCCATTTTCCTGATGCGGACATGTTGCCAATCGGCGTCCTGCAAATGGGAAAAAGCAAAACCCATTTCAAGCCAGACGAACAGTTTACGCTGCTGACGTTGTGGAGCATTGCCCGGTCACCGCTTATTCTGGGCGCGGATCTGACGAAGTTGGACGACTTCACACTGTCACTCATCTCCAATGATGAAGTGATCGCCGTGGACCAGGCCAGCGCCAACAATCGCGAATTATTCCGGCGCGACGGTTTTTACGGCTGGGTCGCGGACGTGCCCGGTTCCACCGACAAGTATCTGGCGATCTTCAACACACGCGACGTGCCGACGGGCAGCACTGAAACTTCGGTCGCCGTGCCGGTTAAATTGTCTGAACTTGGATTCCGAGATGCAGACCGCATCCGAAATCTGTGGACGCACGAAGACCTCGGTGCCTTCAAGAATGAATTTGCCCCGCCGATCAACTTCCACGGCGCTGGGCTTTTTCGCGTTTCACCTATGCGTTGATTTTATCTATTACGTTTGACGACACCGTGAAATTTCTGTTGCTAATAATAATTCTATTATCGTTTGCGATTGCCTCGGCGGGATTTGCACAGCCTTACTACCTCGCACCCGACGGCAATGACGCCAACTCCGGCACGCTGAAAAAACCTTTTGCCAGTCTGCAACGCGCGCAAGCGGCGGTGCGGCAGAAACCGGGCGCGGTGTTCTTGCGCGGCGGGACATATTATCTGCTGGCGACGCTCGTCTTCACCGCGCCGGATTCCGGCACGAAGGATGCGCCGGTGGTTTTTCAAAATTACGAAAATGAAAAGCCGGTCATCAGCGGTGGCATCAAATTGGGGAAGCTGAAGTGGCGGCCTTACACGAATGGCATTTTTCAGGCGACAGTGCCGGCGGATTTGCAGACCGAGGAAATTATTGTGAACGGCGAGCGGCAGATTCTCGCGCGCTATCCGAATTTTAATCCGAAGGCGCAATACTTCGACGGCTATGCCGCCGACGCGATTTCCACGAACCGCGCCGCGCGCTGGGCGGATCCGACCGGCGGTTATTTTCACGCCATGCACCCGTCGCTCTGGGGCGATTTCACCTGGCGCATCACCGGCAAGGACACCAACAATAAAGTCGCACTGGAAGGCGGCTGGCAAAACAATCGCGGCGCGGCGGCGCACCGGCAAATCCGTTTTGTGGAAAACATTTTTGAGGAACTGGACTCGCCCGGCGAATGGTTTCTCAACAACATAACGCACACGCTCTATTTTTATCCGCCCGCCGGACTCGATTTGAAAACGGCGACGGTGGAAGCGACGCGCCTGCGCTGCCTCGTCGAGTTTCGCGGCAGTGAAACCGTGCCGGTGAAATTTGTGACGCTGCGCGGAATTACTTTTCGCCAGGCGGCGCGCACGGTGATGGACACGAAGGAGCCGCTGGTGCGTTCGGACTGGGCGATTTATCGCGGCGGTGCGATTTTCTTCAACGGGGCGGAAGATTGTTCGCTCGAAGACAGCTTCCTTGATCAAGTCGGCGGCAATGCAGTTTTCGTCAACAATTACAACCGTCGCGTCACGGTGCGTGGCTGCCAGATTGCGAATGCCGGTGCGAGCGGGATTTGTTTTGTCGGCGATCCGCAGGCGGCGCGGAGCGTGCTGTTCAATTACGACCAGCGCAACAAGCTCGAAGACATTGACCGCACGCCCGGCCCGAAGACGGACAATTATCCGGCGCATTGTCTTGTGGACGACTGCCTGATTTATCTGACCGGACGCGTGGAAAAACAGACCGCTGGCGTGGAGATTGATTTGTCGCAGGACATCACAATCCGCCATTGCTCGATTTACGACATGCCGCGTTCCGGCATCAACATCGGCGACGGCTGCTGGGGCGGACACGTCGTTGAGTTTTGCGACATCTTCGACACGGTGAAGGAAACCGGCGACCACGGCTCGTTCAACTCCTGGGGCCGCGACCGTTACTGGCTACCGAACATCAACGAGGTCAACGCGTGGGTGAAACAGGTTCCTGAACTGCCCAAGCTCGATGCCGTCAAGCCAATCATTTTGGCCAACAACCGCTGGCGCTGCGATCACGGCTGGGACATTGATTTGGATGACGGCTCGTCCTTTTACATCATCACGAATAATCTTTGCCTGCACGGCGGCATCAAGAATCGCGAAGGCTTCGGGCGTGTGGTTGAAAACAACATCATGGTGGACGGCAGCTTCAACCCGCACGTCTGGTTCGCCGAGAGCGGCGACATCTTTCTTCACAACATTGTCTGGACCGCTTATCGTCCGGCGAACATGCACCGGCCGCCGTGGGGCGCGGAAATGGATTTTAATTTGATGCAAAAAGACAGCGCAACGACGAATGCGCCAGCCACCCGGTTGCAACAGCAAAGCGGACGCGACACAAATTCCATCATTGCCGACGCGGAGTTTATTGATCCCGCGCATGGCGATTATCGCGTGAAGGACGGCTCGCCCGCGCTGGCTTTGGGCTTTGTGAATTTTCCGATGGATAATTTTGGCGTGCAAAAACCGGAATTGAAAGCCATCGCGCGCACGCCTGAATTGCCGATGCTGAAAATAGTTGCCGCCACGCCCGCTGCCCGCGACACCACACCGCGCGTGTGGCTCGGCGCGAGCGTCCGCAACATTGCCGACGAAGGTGAAATGTCTGCGTTCGGCTTGCCCGGCGTGACCGGCGTTTTGGTTTTGGAAGTTCCCGCCGACTCGCCGCCCGCCAAAGCCGGCCTGCAAAAAAACGATGTCCTTCTTTCGGTCAACGGAGACAAAACCACCGATGTAGCAACTTTGCTCCGGCAGACTCCGTCGCTGACTGCCGGGCAAAGCGTCAAGGTTGGCGTTTCCCGCAACCAGAAGGAAATGGTTCTCACCTTCGTGCCATGAAATTCTTGAGGCTGATCCTCTAAAACACACTACTTCATCGCATGGAAAACCTCTTAGCTCGACGCCGGTTCATTTCCAAAATCCAGCGCGCCCACCTCGCGACAAGGCGTCGCCAACACTTTTCTGCGACGGGGGCGTCGCAGCTACTTCAAAACTGAACCGAAATAATGGCTATGCAAATCACCTCCACAAAAAAAATAAAACTGACACTGCTCGGCTTGCTGGGCGGGCTCGTGGTCGCGCAGGCGGCGGATCCGAATTTTTGGTCCTGGTCGTCCACGCCGCCGATGGGTTGGAACTCGTGGGATTGCTACGGCGCGGGCGTTTGGGAATCCAACGTCATCGCCAACGCCGATTACATGGATCAGAACCTCAAGTCGCACGGCTGGAATCTCATCACGATTGACATCCAGTGGTATGAGCCGCTCGCGCACACCGACCGCTATCGGCGCGGTGCCTGGGTGCAGATGGATGAATACGGTCGCCTGCTGCCCGCGCCGAACCGTTTTCCGATGACGGCCGAGACGCATTCCTTTAAAGCGATGGGCGATTATCTGCACGCCAAGGGTTTGAAATTCGGTCTGCACCTGATGCGTGGCATTCCGCGACAGGCCGTGGACAATACGAATGGCACGCCGATTCTCGGCACGAGCTACAAGGCGGCGGATATTGCGGATAAGGCGCATTCCTGTTTTTGGAATCAGGACATGTATGGCGTGGACATGACCAAGCCCGGCGCGCAGGAGTATTATGATTCCGTCTTCGCGCTGATGGCGTCGTGGGGATTGGATTTGGTGAAAGTGGACGACCTCGCCGGACATCGCGCCGAAATCGCGGCGATCCGCCAAGCGATTGACAAATGCGGCCGGCCAATTCTGCTTTCCATTTCGATGGGATCGGGGCCGAACGACGGCGCATTTCTGGAAACTAATGCAAATCAATGGCGGATCAGCTTCGATTTCTGGGACAACTGGCCGGCGTTGTATAATCAATTTGGCAATCTCAACGGCCACCAGCCGTTTCAAGGGCCGGGCCACTGGCCGGACGCGGACATGATTCCCGTCGGCCATCTGCAAGTGTGGAAAACCGATCCGGCGCACTTGACGCAGTTCACCAAGGACGAGCAAACCACGGTGATGACGCTGTGGTCCATCGCTCGCTCGCCGCTGATTTTGGGCGCGGAATTGCCGGATAACGACGCCTTCACGCTCTCGCTCCTGACCAACGACGAAGTCATCGCGGTCAACCAGGCTTCGCTCAACAATCATCAGGTTTACAGCGTCAGCAATCACGTCGCGTGGGTCGCGAACGTGCCGAACTCGAAGGACAAATACATCGCGCTCTTCAACACCTCGCCACCGCCGCCGCCCGGCAGTGGCCGGCGTCGCGGTGGTTTCGGCGGCCCGTCCGGTGGTGCGCCGGGAACCAATGCGCCCACAGCCAACGCGCCGATGGTGGCGGCGGCTCCGGTCACGAATGCACCCGTCGCAGTTGATCCAGCGGCGAAATTGCCCGCCGAAGTTTCGCTTACGCTCGCGGACATTGGCATCACTGGTTCCGCCAGCGTGCGGGATATCTGGAATCAAAAAGACCTCGGCAACGTGACCGGCACGGTTTCGGAAATAGTCAATTCGCACGGCGCAGTGCTGCTGCGGATTCATCCGACAAATTGAACCATCATTACTTTTGCCCACTACAAAAATAAATTATCACCACAAACTCCATGAAAATTAAACTGCTCATTCTTCCTCTATTACCGATACTCGCGGCGCAACTCTGCTGCGCGCAGTCAACTTTATCCGGCGATGACGCCAAGCCTGCCAGCTCGAATGTGCCCGGCCAGGAGTATCCGAAAGTCCATTCGGATTTGACGGTGGATTTTCGCCTCAAAGCGCCCGACGCGCAGAAGGTCAGGTTGCATGTGGACAAGGACTATGATTTGGAACGCGACACCAACGGTATCTGGACCGTGACCACCACACCGCAGGTGCCGGGATTTCATTATTACTGGTTCATTGTGGACGGCGTGAACGTGTCCGACCCGGCGAGCGAAACTTTTTTTGGTGTCAGCCGCGAGTATAGCGGCATTGAAATCCCGTCGGCGGGCGAGGATTTTTACGAGGTGAAAAATGTGCCGCACGGCGAAATCTGCGAACACCTTTACTTTTCCAAAACCACCGGCGCGTGGCGGCGCATCTTCGTTTATACGCCGCCGGGCTATGACACGAGCAAGACGCGCTATCCGGTTTTGTATCTGCAACACGGCGGCGGCGAAGACGAGCGCGGCTGGCCGAATCAAGGCCGCGTGAATTTGATCATGGACAATTTGATCGCCGATAAAAAGTGCAAGCCGATGATCATCGTCATGGAAAAAGGTGCGGCGACCCGGCCGGGCGAAAAACCGCCAGCTTTCGGCGGCGGTAAGCGCCCACCCGCCGGATTCGATTTCATCGGTGCGCTCGATGACGTGTTCATCAAGGACTTGATTCCGATGATTGATTCGACCTATCGCACCAAGGCTGACCGCGAGCATCGCGCGATGGCCGGGCTTTCGATGGGCGGAATGCAGACGTTTGCCATCACGCTGAACCACCTCGACAAATTTGCTTACATCGGCGGCTTCAGCGGCGCGGGCGGGAATTTTGGCGGCGGGACGTTTGATCCGAAGACGGCGAACCACGGCGTGTTTGCCGATCCGGCGGCGTTCAACAAAAAAGTGCATCTCGTCTGGCTGGGCATCGGCACGGCGGAACCGGACTTCATGCGCGCCAGCGTGTTGAACTATCACGACGCGCTGGAGAAGGCCGGCATCAAAACGGTCTTGTATCAGTCACCCGGCACGGCGCACGAATGGCTAACATGGCGGCGGGATTTGAAGGAATTCGCGCCGCTGCTGTTCCGTTAATCCAGATCAAACAAAAGATGGACTATATTTGACCGACTTTATAAAAAGCATTATGAAAAGACAATTGTTTTACCAGCTTTCACTGGCCTGTTTGATTTTTTCCGCCACTGAAACCCTGATGGCGCAGGCAAACCTGTCAGTTTATACTGATACTCTCGTTAACTCATTTGAGGACTGGAGCTACAGTATTGACGATGATATTGCCAACACGAGTCCGGTCTATACCAATGCATTCTACACCAACGCTTACTCAATCAGCGTTACCATCACCTCTTCCGGCGGCGCGCTGGCCCTGAATTCCCCCACTTTCGACACGAGTCCCTATGCCAATGTTTCATTTTGGATTAATGGCGGCGCAGCGGGCGGACAACGCTTGCAAGCTTGCGGGATGATTAATTGGTCCGCCCAGACCCCTTATGTGCTGCCCAAATTGTCCACTAACGCATGGCAGCAATTCACCATTCCGCTTTCCACTTTACATGTCGCCGCCCAAAGCAATTTTGACGGCATCATGATCCAGGATGCCTCCGGTGGAGCGCAGCCAGTCTTTTATGTGGCTGACATTCAAATCGTGGCGGCACCCGCACCGGCGGTGGTGCATCTGAACGTAAATGCCGCGCAAACCCTGCGAGCAGCGGATGCCCGCTGGTTTGGGGTCAACATGGCCAACTGGGACGGCTACCTTAACAATTCGACGACGGCGACACTCATGAAACAAGCCGGCATTTTCACCACTCGTTTACCGGGCGGCTCCGAGGCCGATTATTATCATTGGGCCGCCAATGCCAGTGAGAATGCGCTCTTTTATCAAAATGCCACCAATCTGGGGGCGAACGGCCAGACCTTTATCACGGTGAATTATGGATCGGGAACCAGCAGTGAGGCGGCCGGCTGGGTGAGCAATGCCAACATCACCAACCAATGTCACATTAAATACTGGGAGATCGGCAACGAATGTTACGGCACTTGGGAATATGACATCAATATCAACAACGGTTATGTTGCCCATGATCCTTATACTTACGCCGTGCGCGCCGCGCAGTATATCACGGCGATGAAAGCGGTGGATCCCACCATCAAGATTGGCGTGGTAACCGTCCCAGGCGACAGCAGCAGCATCAACAATTCCAATCATTCCGCCTACAACGCGCGCACCGGCCAAACGGTGTATGGCTGGACGCCGGTAATGCTGGCGACTTTGAAGAGTCTGGGCGCAAAACCGGACTTCCTGATTCATCATGTTTATCCGCAAGGCAGTGTTGCCTCCCCGCCCGGCCCCAGTGGGGACAGCGATCCGTTGATACTACAGCACAACAATTGGGCGGGTGACGCAGCCACGTTTCGGCAGGAAATCTCCGATTATTTTGGCCCCGGTGGCACTAACATCGAACTCTGTTGCACGGAAAACAACAGTGATTACGGCTTGGGTGGCAAGCAACTGTCAAGCTTGGTCAATGGCCTCTACATAGCTGACACCCTGAGCCGGCTGATGCAGACGGAATTCAATTCTTATATCTGGTGGGACTTGCGAAACGGGACTGGGAATGACGGTGATCTGGACGCGAGTTTGTATGGCTGGCGCAATTATGGCGATGAGGGCATCATCACCGGCCTCAACGGGCTGAATCCGACATATTACGCAATAAAGCTGCTGCAATACTTCGTGCGGCCGGGCGACACCATTCTGGCCGGAACGAGTGATTATTTGCTGCTCTCGGCCTATGCCTCGCGCCGTTCGGATGGCGCTTTGAATCTTCTCGTCATCAATAAAGATGCTATCTCGAACTTTCTCGGCCAGATCAATCTGGCCGGCTTCGTGCCCGCCACCAACGCCACCATCCATTCCTACGGCATTCCGCAGGACAACGCCGCTGAAACGAATATCAACGCGGGATTGAGCGGGAACTGGCCGAATCAGGACATCGTCACCACCAACTTTACTTCCGCCAGCAACCAGTTCACCTACCCGTTTCCGCCGTATTCGCTGACGTTGTTCACGTTTCTGCCGACCAATTACATCACGCTCGCCGTGCAGATGGGCGCGGGTCTGGATTGGAACACCGTCACCAACTGGAGCGACGGACAGTCCGCCTCGGTTTCCGCGGCGGCCAATCCCGCCGCCGTGTATGACGTGCTGGCCGGGGCTTTGCTGCGCAGTCCGGTGATGGGCGGGGCAACCTTTCCGGGAAACCAGTTGATCGTCAATGGCGATGGCAACTGGGTTTCTGGCGGCAGTTCCACCATCAGCGAATTCCGCCTGGCGGCCGGCCCGGTGACGGTTCCCTGGCTCCAGATGAACGGCGGGCAGTTTGACGTTTCCGCCGCTGGTAACAGTCAATCGGTTCTCAATGGTCGCATGGACATTCTGGCCAACACGCCTTTCTACAATGACCCGGCCAACGATCAGGGTCTTACGGTGAACTCGTTTCTCACCGGAACCGGGAATGTTGAATGGCACGACCCGGGATTTTCGCTGGCGAATGGCAAGAACCTCAATATTGCCGGCAATACCAACACCTACACCGGCACTTGGAATGTTGTCCAAGGCACATTGTTGGGAACCGGCGCCAGCGCCTTGGGCACAAACAACATTACCGTTGGCGCGTCGGGCTATCTCGAAACGACTTACGACCTCAACAATACCAACGCCAGCCTGACACTCAACGGCAAGCTGCTCTTGCACCAGAACGACACTTTCGCAAACGTCACCATCGGCGGGGTGCAACTCTCGGCCGGAACGTATTCCTTCGCCCAGCTTAACACGACCTACCCCGGCTACTTCCCGGCGTCGTGGACGTTGCAGAATGGTTCCACGGTGTCCACCGGCTCGGGCAGCCTCACCGTGTTGAGCGTGTCGCCGCCGGCGATTGTCGTTCAACCGCCGCCGGCAACGACGTTGTATCCGGGCAAAACGGTTCAGTTTTCCGTCACCGCCGCCGGCGGCCAGCCGCTGGCCTATCAATGGCGGGCCAGGGCGGCCGGCATCGGCAGTTACACCAATCTGATCAATGGCGGCAACGTCTCCAGCGTCACCAATCTGACGCTGACGATCACCAATGCGACGTCCGCGAACGCGGCGGATTATGTCGTAGTCGTTACCAATGCCGGCGGCGCGATCACCAGCAGCGTGGCCAATTTGACAATCGTCAGTCCGTCCGGCGAACCGTCCCAGACCGCAGTGCTGGGAGACAACCCGGTGGCGTTTTATGAATTGAACGAAACCGCCAATCCGTCGTCGGGCACGGCTATGGCTTACGATTATGTCGGCGGCAACAACGGCACTTATGGCAGCGCGGTTCTGAATGGCTATAACAACATCGCCGGCCCGCGGTTGGTGCCGGACGGCCTGGCCGGATTTGCCAACAACAACTTCGCGGCCAGTTTCACGAATAACACGGCCAGTTCCCAAATCACCCTGCCGGCTTTGAATTTGAACACGAACACCGTGACGATTACCGCCTGGGTCAAGCCGCTGGCCGCGCAAAACAGTTGGGCGGGGATCGTCTTCTCGCGGGGCGGCACCACCGTCGCGGGACTGTCCTACACGAGCACCCAGGTCAACGGAAATTACACCCTGGGTTACAATTGGAACAATGACCAGAATGTCTGGTCGTGGAATTCGGGATTGGTGGTGCCAACGAACCAGTGGTCGTTGGTGGCGCTGGCCGTCAGCCCGACGGCGGCCACCATTTATGTGATCAACACCAACGGCGTGACTTCCGCGACGCACACCTACACGCACGTCGTGCAGAATTTCGACGGCAGCACGCTGATCGGCGATGATAGCGCCGACGGTGGCAACGGCGGTCGGGGTTTCAACGGCGCGATGGACGACGTGGCCATTTTCAACCGGGCGTTGACGTTGACGCAATTGAACGCCTTGTTCAATTCCGGCACCGCGCCCTTCGCCAGCTTCACCAGCAGCCAGACCAATGGTTTCGCGCCGGTGTCGCTCACCTTCACCGACAATTCCACGGGCAGCATCACCAACCGCCATTGGATTTTCGGGGACGGCAATACGCTGGACACCACGGCCACCAGCGTTCCGCACACCTACACGCTGGGTGGCAATTATACGGTGACGCTCATCGTGTCCGGCACAAACGGACCGGCCACCAACTCGCTGGCCATCACCTTGAAGTCCGTCCCGACGAACGGCCTGTGGACGGTCAATTTCTGCTGCGTCAACACGGTGGACAGCGACCCGGGAACGTCCTATGCCGGCCCGGGGATCATCGGCAGCGGCACTTATTGGAACCCGATGCTGGGCGTTCAATCCGCCAGTTCCGCGACCACTTACCGGGACGATGGCGTGACTTCCAGCAGTGGCATCACCTTTAGCGGGGCGAATCTCACCGGCAATTATTCCGGCGTGCTGCCTTACACCATCCAACTTTTGGACGTGTATTCTTATTTCACCAGCGCCGGCGGGGCAACCTTCACCTTTGCCAATGTTCCCAACGGGACCTACAACCTGGCGCTCTACGGAATCAACGGCCATTGGAACGATCATCAAGTCATGTTCACCGTCCATGGCGTGAGCCAGACCCTGACCAGCGTGCAGGACAAGTATTTCGCCCCCGACAACACCTGCATTTACACCAACGTCGTGGTGACCAACAATCAACTGGTGGTAAACATGGTCGGACAGGGCACCGTCGCCAATCCGAGCAACACGGAGGGCGACTTCAATGGCGCGCAACTCCAGTTGGTCAGCCTGGCCACACCACCACCGCCCGTGGCCAGTTTCACCGGCGCGCCGACGGGCGGTTTTGCGCCGTTGTCCGTGACGTTCACGGATAATTCCACGGGCAGCATCACCAACCGGCACTGGATTTTCGGCGACGGTGCCACGCTCGACACCACCGCCACCAGCGTGCCGCACACCTATCACTCGCCGGGAACGTTCAGCGTGACGCTCATCGCCTCCGGGCCGGACGGGTCGGGAACCAACACGCTGAACAACTACGTGACGGTGAACCCCGTCGCAATCCCGGGAATCAACCGCCTCATCTTGTTCGGAAACAATCTCATGATTTTCAGCAGCGGCACACCTGCGGCCGGTTACGCCTTGATGAGCTGGACCAATCTGACCATGGCCTCGACCAATGGAGTGTTGGTCACCAACGGCCTCTTTGATCCCGCAAACGGATTAAGCACAAACCTCATTCCCATCGAATCCACCAATCCGGCGATGTTCTTCCGCTTGAAGTCGCCTTATCCGTGACGAAGGGCAAAGTCAGTTGCGCCAAGTCCCTTAAATTATCAGCAATGAATCTTTGAAAGTTGAAGCATTAATCAGATAATATCTCGACAACTTATTTATGATGAAACGAAACACATCCCGCCGACCGGCGGCACTGGCGGCGATTATTCTGGTCATCGGCGGTTTTCTGGCCTTGCGGGCGAATGCATCGGTGCAGAAACTTTCCGATCTCGCCTACGCCGGGCACCACTTGGACGCCGGCGCGGTGGTGATTGACACCTCCGGCGCGGCCAAGCTGCGGGTTTCGTTTCTTACGCCGACGCTGGCGCGCGTTCAGATCTTTCCAAACGGCGTGTTCACCACGAATCCATCGCCGGCGGCGGCCGAGGTCATGCCGCCGCTGACGGATGTAACGGTGTTGAACGAGCCGGACACGCTGGTCATCAAGACGGCGGGGCTTTCCTTGCATCTCGACAAGGCTCATTTGCGGGTGGACGCCTACGCCGCAGACGATAAAAGTCCACTCACGTTGGAAAGTTCCGGCGATGGGACGAGTTGGGATACGACTACCGGAAGTCTTCGACACAGCCGCATACTGGATGACGCCGAGCACATTTATGGTCTGGGCCAGGATAACGCCAATCGCGGCACGCTCGATCGGCGGGGCACCGTGCGCGATCTGTGGACCGGCCAGCAAATCCGTTCGGGCAACGTCACCGCGAATTATCCGGTGCCGTTTTATCTTTCCACCGGCCCGGACGGGCGCGGCTACGGCGTGTTTGTGGACAATGTCTGGCACATGCGATTTGACCTCGGCAAAACGCACCGGAACCAGTTTGTTTGGACCGCGCCCGGCGGACCGCTGGATTATTACATCATTAACGGACCGTCCTTTAAGTCGGTCATCAACCAATACACGCAACTTACCGGCCGGCCAACGATGTTACCGCTGTATGTTTTTGGTTACTGGCAGAGCCGCTGTTTTTTCAACAATTTTGCGGACATCCAGAAGACGGTGGATCGTCTCAAATCGGGAGGGTTGCCGCTGGATGTGCTCGTGATTGATTCGGACTGGGCCAGGGTGGACATGGATTTCCTGTGGAGCACAAACTTCCTGTGCGAGCGGCCGGCGGCGGATTGGATTGCCGGTCTGCACGCCGGCGGAGCCAAGGTGATGCTTTCGACCAAAGGCCCGATGATCCGCAAGGATTCGGAAAATTATCAGGACGCCATGAGCAAAGGTCTTTTCGCCACCGACGGTCATGGGCACACGTTGACGACCGGTTATTACGGCGGCGATCTGATGGATTTCACGCATCCGGACATGGAAGCCTGGCTGGCGACGCAGCTCAAACCGCTTTCCGCCGTGGGCATCGACTCGTGGTGGCTCGACCTGATTGAACCGGAAGGCGAACCGCCGCAAGCAGTTTATTACGCCGGCAAGAGTGCGGACATCCACAACACATTTCCGTTGCTCAACTACCGGACTTACTTTGATTACCAGCGCAGCCTGGACCCGGATGGCCGGCCCGTGATTCTGGGCCGCGCGGCCGCGGCGGGGACGCAGCGTTACAGCGGCATCGTCTGGACCGGCGACATCAATTCGGACTGGCCGACATTTCAGGCGCATATTCCCGAGGCGCAAAACACCGGGTTGTCGGGCCTGCCATATTGGGCCAACGACAGCGGCGGTTTCTTGAGCGGTTTTTTGAACAATGACCGCTACGGCGCGCACGCCGAACTTTACGAACGCTGGTTTGAGTTCACCTGTTTCGCGCCAATTACCCGCGCGCACAAAGCCGGCCCGTCCGAGCCTTACGAATACGGCCCTGAAGTCGAGGCGGCGGCCAGAAAGTATCTGCACCTGCGCTATCAATTGCTGCCTTACATTTACAACGTCGCCCACGAGGCCGCCAGCACGGGCGTGCCGATGCTGCGGCCGTTGGTGCTGGAATTTCAGAATGATCCCGGTTCGGCGACGGCCAAGACAGAGTTCATGTTCGGCGGCGATCTGCTGGTCGCGCCCGTCATCTGGCCGCATACCACGGCGCGGCAGGTTTATTTCCCGCCGGGCAACTGGATCAGCTACGACGAAGGTTTTGAGACGTCGGGCGGCGCGACCATTGGCGTGGCGGCGCCGCTCGACCGGATTCCGTTGTTCGTGCGCGCCGGCACCATTTTGCCGATGGCTCCGGACATGATGTTCACCAGCGAAAAACCGTGGGATCCCATCACGATGCAAATCTGGCCGGAAGGCGATTCCACCGGCTCGCTCTATCAGGACGACGACAATACCACCGGGTTCAAACACGGTGAATTCACCCTGACGACATTTCATTGCGTGGAGCAGCCCGGAAAAAGCGTGACGTTTGACATCCATCCGTCCAACCAGAAATTCGGCCCCAAAGAATGGATCGCCTGTTTTCATCTCACTTCTGTTCCCACCGCTGTCACTCTCGATGGCAAACCGGTTGCCGCCACGACGGACCAATTCGCCAATCCCGGCTGGGCGTTCGACACCACAAACGACACGCTCACCGTGAGACTGCCCGGGGAGCGCGTTGGCCATTCGGTGGCCGTCACGCTGGATGGTTCGGCCCATCCGCGCCCGGTAGCGCCCAAAGTGGATGCGCCGCCGATTAGCGAATCATCCGCGGCCGTCGCCGCGAAAGAAATCGCGCAATTCCTTCCACCGCCGATACTGCCCATCCGCATCGAGGCAGCGAATTTTGACAAGGGCGGCGAAGGACTCGCCTTTCACGTTGCCAGTCCGGACACGAATTCCGTATATCGCCAGGAAGGCGTGCCCATCATTAACTCCACCGACGCAGGCGGCGGTTACGCGATTCCTGATCTGAAACAGGGCGACTGGCTGGCCTACACGCTGGACGCGGGCGACGGCGGCTGGTTCTCCGTCTCGGCCCGCGTGCTGCCCGCAACGGACGGCGAACTCGTTTTTTTGCGCGAACGCGTGAAAACCCTCGCGAGCGTGGACATTCCCGCTCCTGGCGCGGACGGTGCGAAATGGATCAGCGTGCCAGGCCGGTCGCTGTTTTATCTGCCGCCGGGAGAATTCATCCTGACGGCGCGCGTCGCCAAACCCGGATTCCAGTTGGGCAATTTCACTTTCACCAAAGCTAGGAACGCTGTCGTCATCGTGGAAGCCGAAACCGGCACGACTGTCGGCGCGGGCGTCAACAACGATCACTTCGGCTACAAGGGGGACGGCTTCGTCGCCGGCATTGGCAGCAAATCGTCTTCGGTAAAAATCCCCGTTAACGTGCCCGCCGACGGCAAATATCTTCTCGCCCTGCGCTATGCCAATGGTAATGGCGACGCCGAAGTCGCACTTACGCTTCCTGGCAACCAACATGTGACCGTTCCGTTGCCCTCGACGGATGCGTGGGACAATTATTCCGAAGCCGGCGCGCTGGTCGAACTCAGGGCCGGGCTAAATGAAATTCAAGTGAGCGGCACCGACAATGGCATCGTCAATGTTGACCAGTTGAAACTAATAAACTTTTCCATTCCATGAAAACAATATATTTCTCCCTTTGTCTGGCGATGTGGGCCGCCATGCTTTGGTCTGCTAGCGCCCAGACTTTGACCGACATTGGCGCCACCGCCCCGACTCCGGGAGCCAATGACATTTCCCAGCTGAGCACCAGCGGCAACCAAACCAATCCGAATGGTTTGAATTATTACACCGACAATCAGACTGGCCATGGCACGGGCGAACCGGGCCAGACTTTCACCACCGGAAACAACGCCGCCGGATACATTTTGTCAACGGTGTCCATCAAGACTGCCGGGCTGGGTTCCTACAGCGGCATCAGCACGAGCCAGCCATACTACCTCCACATCTATTCCGTGTCCGGCGGCAACGCCACCGTGCTGCAAACTTATACTTCGGCCAATATCACATTTAACGACGGCGACTGGCTGCAATGGAGCGGGCTTTCGGTAGCGCTGTCACCCAACGCGACTTATGCGTATTCGTTTGGCAAGGCGAGTTCGACCAACGGCTGGGAAGCACTCGCCGTCGCCACCAACAATCCATACGCCTGCGGCGAGATCGGGCTGGTTCCCACGTCCGGTGGGGCGATTACTTTTGGCAGCAGTCATGGTTTTGACGCAGTGTTCGACCTGGGATTGGCCCCGGCATTGGCCCCGGTCGTCAGTCTGCTTGCCGTGTTGCCGATGAACACGGTGTTAGTCGGTACCCCCGTAACATTCACGGCCAGCGTAGCGGGTGCGCAGCCCCTTTATTGGCAATGGCAGTTCAACAGTGGTAGCGGATACGCCAACATTCCCGGTGCCATCACCAACACGATGGGGTTCACCGCGGCAGTCACCAATAACGGTTTGTATCAATTGATCCTGACCAACAGCTACGGCGCGGTGACCAGCGCGCCAGTGACGCTGTCGGTGATACTCAACCCGACCAACGAGCCGAACAACGACAACGTGATTATCTACAACGGGCAGGCGATCCTGAGCAGCGGCTGGCAAAACTGGTCTTACGGCGGCGCCACCCTCAACTTCACGAACACCACCCCGGTCACCAACACCACCCCAAACTTGCAATTCCCCGGCATCTATTCCCTCAGTGCCAGCCTGCCCAATGGGGGCACCATCCAATTGGAAAACGGCAATTCGATCAACGGCACGCTCTACAGCGCCTTCACGTTCTGGGCGAATGGCGGGACGAGCGGCGGACAGGATTTGAAAGTGGCTGCCAGCAACAACGGCTCGCAAGGGACGCAGGTCAGCATCGGGCCGCTCCCGGCCAACAGCTGGCAGCAATACACTGTCACGCTTTCCGCCCTGGGCATGGCCAATGCGACGAACCTGAACTTCTTCTCCATCATCAATTCGAGCGGCAGCACGCTGCCGGTATTTTATCTGGAGGGCATTTCCTTGACCGCCAAAGCGCCGCCCGCCACCGTTCATGTGGGCGTTAATGCCTATCAAACCGTGCGCACGGTGGATCCCCGGGTTTTCGGCATCAATGCGGCGGACTGGGACGGTTATATCAACACACCCACCACGCTTTCCATTTTGACGAACCTGAATAATCAGGTATTGCGCTGGCCGGGCGGCAGCGGGGCGGATGTTTATTTCATGTCCAATTCAACTTCGCTGGCAAACACCAGGAATTTCATTCAGGTGGCCACCAACACCCACGCGCAGGTCTTTTTCACCGTCAATTACGGCACCGGTACCCCGCAACAGGCGGCCGCCTGGGTGGCTTTTTGCAACATCACCAACCACTGCGGTTTCAAATATTGGGAGGTCGGCAACGAGTCCGGCGGCACTTGGGAGACGGATTCCAATACCGTCGCGCCCTATCAACCACATGATCCCTGGACGTATGCCATCCGGTTCAAACAATACTACACCGCCATGAAGGCCGTGGATCCCACCATCAAAATCGGCTCGTCGGCGGATGTCACCGAGGACGGCACGGCCAACTACTCCAATCATCCGGTCGTCAACCCCGTCACTGGCGTGACGCACAACGGTTGGACCCCGGTGATGCTTTACACGATGCGGACCAATGGCTGCATCTGCGATTTCCTGATTGACCACACCTATGGGCCGGGCAACAGCGACATCGGCGGCCTAACCTACTCTCCGGTCTGGAAGGTAAACGCGAACAATCTGCGAACGATGCTGACGGATTACCTGGGCGGCCCGGGCGCCAATGTGGAACTGAACGTCACGGAAAATGGCAGCGGCGGCAATGACCGGCAATTGGTGAGCGTGGTCAGCGGCCTGTTTTGGTGCGACAACCTGGGCCAGCTTCTCCAGACCGAGTTCAACACCCGGCTATGGTGGGACCTGCGCAACGGGACCTCTGACTATTCGCCTTCCGACAATTCACTCTATGGCTGGCGCAAGGATTCCAACACTGGTAGTTACTTCGGTGATCTGGGCATCGTGTCGGGATTGGGCAACACCGCTGTCAACTGCTATCCGGATTACTACTGCGGTAAACTGCTCACCCATTTCGCCAGCGGGGGAGACACGGTCATTACCGCCACCAATGATTTCCCATTGCTGGCCGCCTACGCCGTGCAGAGGACCAACGGTTCGCTGACGCTGCTCGTGATCAACAAGAGTTGTTACACCAATCTTAATGCCACCATCAACCTCACCGGCTTCGTCCCCGCCACCAGTGCGATAGCTTACTCCTATGGACTCCAGCAAGACATGGTCGCGTCCCTCAACGGTCCCGCCGCCGCCATGGATATCGCTACCAACAACCTTTTGGTCACCGGCACTAATTTCACAGCGACGTTCCAACCTTATATGGCGACGGTGCTTCAGTTCGCGCCCGCCGCTCTGCCGCCGATGGCCACCAGCACAACCGTGTCGCCGAGCGCATCGGTGTATTCCGGTCAGAACGCGCTGTTGAGCGCCAACGCCAGCGGCCCCGGACCGTTGAGCTATCAGTGGCAGTTTGGGGATGGCATCAACTGGACGAATCTTCCCGGGGCCACGACCAACAGCGTGGTCGTCAATCCGCAAGCGGTGGGGACGATTTATTACCAGCTGACGGTGGCGAACTCGTTCGGCGCCGTCACGAACACCCCGATTTCAATAATGTACAACGTGCTTCCCACGACGCCAGCTGGTTTGTGGACGGCCAATTTCCAGATCACCAACAACCTGTTTCAAAACATTATCAGCACCGGAATTGGCAACTATGTTGGCCGGGGAATTCTGGGCAATGGCACTAATTGGAATATCATTCCTGACTATTACGCCTATTATAATGTTTCTGCCATCAACCTTGCCAGTGTTTCAGACTGGCAGGATGACGGCGTCACGCATTCCGGCATCTCCGCAAGTGTCAACACCGCCTACGGATACAGCAGTCAGGCCAGTCCGCTCGCCGCCCGGAGTGACATTGGCAATCTCTTGGATCAGTATGTGCAAATCTACACCGGTGCCGGGGCTTTGACATTCACCGGCCTTCCGAACGGCACTTACAACCTGGCCTTGTATGGTGCCGATGGCTCTTATGCCAATCGTGGCACCACTTTTGTCATTCATGATTCACAAAATGGTAACCAGTCAAAATCCACACTTAACGCCGCGCCGCAAACGGCGCTAGCACAGGGAAACAATTTCGTGCTCTTCACCAATGTCCACGTTTCCGGCGGAAGCCTGATCGTGGACATCAATGCCAATCCGTCCGCGCATGGCGGCGGCAACACCGAAGCCGACTTCAATGCCGCGCAAATCCAGTTGGTCAGCTATGATCCACCCGTGGCGGGCTTTAGCGGCGGGCCGACGAACATCTTTGTGACGCAAAGCGTGACCTTCACCAACACGTCAATCGGCATTATTACCAACTCGACGTGGAACTTCGGCGATGGCGCTTTTGCCACCAATTATTCCATTGCCGGCGCAAGCCATAACTATGCCGGCGCGGGTGCCTACACGGTGCACTTGACGGCCAGTGGACCAGGCGGAATGAACACGGCCACGCAAACAAATTACGTCACGGTATCACCCATGCCGGTGATTGGCGGTGCGTATTTGACTCGTGCCGGCATCGTGTTTTCTGGCACCAATGCGCCGGCCGGCGTGTCCTATCGGATACTGGCTGCGACTAATGTAGCGCTGCCGCTGGCTAGCTGGACGCCGGTGGCTACCAATGTGGTTGCCCCTGATGGCAGTTATAGTTACACCAACTCGACCCTGACAAATGCAGAGAATTTCTTCCGATTGGTTTCACCTTGATTTTTAACAGGCAATGCTGACCTTCAAAAAATGCGACCATTGAAATCAATAAATCTGGCGATGATGCTCCTGGTTAGTGCCTCCATTTCTGGCTTCGCCAAAATAGAAACGACGACAGTTCCCCGCGAAATCATTTCGCTGGATGCCAATTGGAGATTTCACTTGGGCGACCTCATTAACGCCGCCAATCCCGCTTTTGACGACCACGACTGGCGGCGCGTGGAAGTGCCGCATGACTATGTGATTGAAGGCACATTCAACGAAACAAATCGGTTTCCACAAGCGGGTGAGCGCACATCGTGGTATTGGCTTCACGCCTTCCTGCCCACGCCGCCGGCGTGGTATCGCAAAACGATTTCCATTCCTGCCGCCAACCACGGCAAACGGCTCTGGCTCGAATTCGACGGCGTGTTCAGCAACAGCCGCTACTGGCTCAATGGCCGGGAAATCGGCCGCCAATACAGCGGTTACAACCGTTTCCAATTCGACATCACCGATGCGGTGAAGTTTGGCGAAGAAAACATTCTAGCTGTGCAGTTGGATCCGCGTTGGGATGGTTGGTGGTATGAAGGCGGCGGCATTTACCGCCATGTGCGGCTCGTGATCGTGGACCCGGTGCATGTCGCGCCGCAGGGAATTTTCGTTGCGCCGGCAGTCGCCGATCCGGGCGACGGCGTCCGCGCGGACGCGACGGTGGACGTGCATACCGAGGTGACCAATGAAACCGGTGCATCGGTCACCGCGACGGTATTAAGTGAAATCCTCGATGCCGAAGACAAATTGATTTTGTCGGCACCCGCCACGCTATCGCTCGCTGCCGGTGCGGACGCGAACGTGGCGCAGTCACTTGCGCTGCCGGCCGCGAACCTGTGGTCGCCGGCCAAACGTTATCTTTACAAGTTGCGCAGCACCATCAGCGTGGCTGGCAAAATGGCGGATCAAGTGACTACAAGCTTCGGTGTGCGGCAAATTCGCTTTGATGCCGGGCGCGGCTTTTTTCTGAATGGCAAAAATATCAAACTCAAAGGAGTCACGGTGCATGAAGATCACGCCGGCGTGGGCGTGGCGATGCCGGACCGCCTGATTGAATGGCGGCTGGAACGGTTAAAGGAAGTCGGCTGCAATGCGATTCGCCTGTCTCACAATCCCGTCGAGCCGGTGATGCTGGATTTATGCGATCGCCTGGGCTTTTTGGTGATCGCCGAAAACCGTCACCTCGGCGACACCTACGCAGATCAGACGCCAAAAAATACTCCCGCCGTGGAACACCGCGATCTCACCAACTTAGTCCTGCATGACCGCAATCATCCGTCCATCATTCTCTGGTCGCTGTGTAATGAGCAATGGACACAAGGTTCGCCCGAAGCGGCGGCGATGGCGCGGGCCATGAGGCAGCGAGTCAAAGAACTTGATCCAACGCGTCTCGTGACGGCGGCGATGAACGGCGGGTTCCTGGAAACGAATGGCTTCATCAGCGTGCTGGATGTGGTCGGCTTCAATTACCAGCCGTGGGTCTATGAAAAATTTCATGCGCAGTTTCCCGCGAAGCCGATGGTCGCGACCGAAATCGCCAGCGAAATCGGCACGCGCGGCATCTATGATACAAACCATTGGGACAGCTATTGGGGCGACAAGGATCGCGGCTATGTCTCCGCCTACAGCATCAATGCCGGGCCGGGCGGCCAGACCGTCGAGCAAGCCTGGCCGCCCATTGCCACGAATGATTTCATGGCCGGCGGTTTTGTCTGGAGCGGTTTTGATTACAAGGGCGAGCCTCGGCCGTTTGAGTGGCCGTGCATCAACTCGCACTACGGCATCATGGATCTCTGCGGATTTCCCAAGGACAGCTACTATTATTATCAGTCCTGGTGGACGGATAAACCCGTGTTGCATCTTTTCCCGCACTGGAACTGGCCGGGCAAGGAAGGCCAGGAAATTTCCGTATGGGTGCATAGCAATTGTGAGGAAGTGGAGTTGTTTCTGAACGGCGTTTCGCAGGGCAAAAAATCTGTGACGCCGCTGTATCACCTCGAATGGAAGGTAAAATACGCGCCCGGAAAACTCGTAGCCAAAGGTATTCGCAACGGCAAAAGCTTTGAAGCCGTCGTGGAAACCACCGGCGCGCCGGCCGCGATTCGCCTGACCGCTGACCGGACCAAACTCGACGCCAACAACACCGATCTCGCCGTGGTGACCGTGGCCGTGACTGACGCGCAAGGCCGGATCGTTCCGGTGGCGGACAACGAAATTGCGTTCAAGTTGTCCGGTCCCGCCAAATTGATCGGCGTGGGCAACGGCGATCCCAGCAGTCATGAACCCGACCAGGCCCATCATCGCGCCGCGTTCAACGGCCTGGCCCAGGCCATTGTGCAAACGACGACGAAGGGCGGGAAAATCAAACTCAAGGCGGAAGCGGCTGGTTTGAAAACGGCCAGCCTGACGCTCGTGAGCGAATAAGCCAGCGGCAATTTCAATTCAACCATAAACGATCTATGCTCAGACCAACCTTGTGCTCCCTGGCTTTGATGGCCGGGCTTGCGGTGGCGGCGGTCACCGCCGCCGCCGCCGATTCTTGGGACATGCCGCACGCGGCCAATCCCATCCTGCCCGGCTATTATGCCGACCCCACGGTGCTGGCCGCCGATGGCAAATACTACATTTATGCCACGATTGATCCCTGGGGCGGCGACACGGTAGGTTGCTGGGAATCCAGCGATTTCAAAAACTGGACCTATCGCGTCTTGAACTGGCCGACCAAACAGGCCTGCACCAGTCCCACTTCCAAGGAATCAAAAGTCTGGGCGCCGTCCGTCGTAAAGGGGGCTGACGGCCGTTTCCACATGTTTGTCTCCGTGGGCAGCGAGGTTTGGGTGGGCGTGGCGGATCATCCGCTCGGCCCGTGGCGCAATGCCTTGGGTGCCAGACCGCTGGTTCCGGCGGACTACAATCCCACCTACCATATGATTGACGCGGATGCGTTCGTGGATGAGGACGGCAGCGCCTATGTGTTTTGGGGGTCGGGCTGGAACTGGATCAACGGCGCGTGCTTCGCGGCCAAGTTGAATCATGATCTTTCCGGCTTTGATGGCGAAGTGAAAGTCGTCACGCCGGAACACTATTTCGAGGCTCCCACCATGACGAAACACGCTGGCCGGTATTACCTGGCGTATTCCGCCGGCAAAACCATCAGTGACACCTATGAAGTCCGCTACGCGGTCAGCGACCATCCGCTGGGGCCGTTCAAGGAGGGGGCCGCGAGTCCAATCCTGGTGACAGACCACGCGCGCAACATCGTCAGCCCCGGCCACAACGCCTTTTTCCGCCAGGGCGATCACAGCTACATCGTGTATTGCCGCCAGCGCGTGCCCTTTGCTGAGGGCACCGCGTTTCGCCAAGTGTGCATTGACGAGTTGCACTTCACCGCCGACGGGCAGATCGGCAAAGTGACCCACACACATCAGGGGCCGGCACTGGTGCAGGGCCGCGCCGAGGGGCGGGGCAATTTGGCCAGCGTGGATCGAGGCGTCAAAGCGGCGGCATCAAGTTCTGAGTCCGACCTGACCCGGCCGGCATGTGTGCTGGACGACAACTACGCCACCCGCTGGGCCGCCGCGCCCGGGGCGAAAGGCGCGTGGCTGCAACTTGATCTTGGATCCGTGCAGCCCGTCCGGCGCAGCGAACTGCGGTTTGAATATGCCTGGAAACCCTACGCCTTTGCGGTGGAGGCTTCGCGGGACGGACAAACGTGGCAAACGGTAGCTGACTATCGGACTCATCCCGTCACCGGCTCGCCGGTGATTGTCAAACACACGACCATGGCCCGTTACCTGCGCCTGGTGTTTCCCGAAACGATCGCTGGGAGCGACATATCTCTGTTCGAGTGGGCGGTATTCTAACCGGCCCCGCGCAGCAGCCCATTCCGCGCCCGTTCGCGCAGGGTGGTCGTTGCGCCGGTCTCATCCCAGGTTGAGTTCCGGCCGGGCGCTGATTCTAAAAAACAATTAAGCGGTTTATCTCAAACCCATGAAAGCAGATCGCAGACATTTCGCCGCCGTATGTATCGGTTTCCTAGCCCTTGCCTCGGTGCAGCCAGCCCATGCTCAGGTCACCAACAGTGCTCCGGCTGAACACGCTGACAACCACGCGGGGGCCGGACCAGGGGCCAATAGCTGGCCAATCAAGCTGAATCCGGACGATCAGCAGGTGTTTCCATGTCCACCAGTCGGCTTCGACGTGAAGCGCGACGACATTCCGCACGGGCAGTTGACGATGGTAGAATATCATTCCACGACCGTCGGCACCGAACGCCAGATGCAGGTTTACACGCCACCCGGTTACACGACTGATAAAAAATATCCCGTGCTGTATCTGCTGCACGGCATCGGTGGCGACGAGACGGAATGGGAGCGCTTCGTCGCGCCCGACGTCATTCTCGACAACCTGCTGGCCAATGGCAAAGTGGTGCCGATGATCGTGGTCATGCCGAATGGGCGCGCCCAGAAAAACGACCGCGCGGAAGGCGATATTTTCAAAGCCGCGCCCGCGTTCACCAATTTTGAGCGTGACCTGCTAAATGACGTGATTCCGGCAATTGAAGCCCGTTATTCCGCGGCGACGAACCGCGCCGACCGCGCGCTGGCCGGGCTTTCCATGGGTGCCGGACAGTCGCTAAACTTTGGCCTCGCGCATCTCGACACATTCGCGTGGATCGGTTCCTTTTCCTGCGCGCCCAACACGAAGCCGCCGGAGCAACTGCTTTCCGATCCGGCCACCGCGACGCAAAAATTAAAACTGCTCTGGCTTTCCAGCGGCAACCAGGACGGCCTCATCCGTTTCAGTCAGGGCGTGCATGCTTGGCTCAAGACCAACAACGTGCCGCACATTTGGAACGTGGATGGCAACGCCCACAACACGCCGGAATGGAAAAACAATTTTTATTGGTTCACCCAACAACTATTCAAATGAAAAAAACATTATTCACCCTCATTGTCGCCGCCTGGGCCACCGCCGTTGACGCGTCGGAAAATCTTGCGCCGCATCTGGAACTGCGTCATGGCGTAAAACAACTCATCGTGGACGGCCAGCCGTTTCTGGTTCTTGGCGGGGAACTGGGCAATTCCGCCGCCTCCAGCGCCGCCTGGATGGAGCCAATCTGGCCACAGCTCGCCCACCGGAACCTCAATACCGTCATCGCGTCCGTCACCTGGCAGATGATCGAGCCGGAGGAGGGGCGGTTCGATTTCCGTTCGGTGGACAACTGTATTTACGGTGCACGCACCAACGGGCTGCATCTGGTTTTCCTGTGGTTCGCCAGTTGGAAGAACGGCCAGTCATCCTATCCGCCGGACTGGGTGAAGAACGATCCGCGGCGCTTCCCTTGGGCCAAGGACGGCTTTGGCAATACGATGAACATCCTCTCGACGTTCAGCGCCGATCTTTGCAAAGCCGACTCCAAAGCGTTCGCCGCCTTGATGCGCCACATCCGCGGGGTGGATGGCACGAATCACACCGTGCTGATGATGCAGGTGGAAAACGAGGTGGGCATCGTCGGCGATTCGCGGGATCGCTGTCCGGCCGCGAACGTCGCTTTCGCCAAGCCGGTGCCGAAGGAGTTGATGAACTATCTTGTGCAGCACAAAGCCACGCTCGCCGCGGAACTGCTCGATTTGTGGGCCGCCAATGGCAACAAGACCTCCGGCACCTGGGAAGAAGTATTCGGATCCGGCAAATCGCCGACATATAAACTATGGGGTCCCGACCTGACCGACGAGAAAAAGAATATTTATTGGAAACAGTTGAACTGGGCATCGGATGAATTTTTCATGGCCTGGCGCTACTCCACCTTTGTCAATCAGGTGGCCGCCGCCGGCAAGGCGGAATATGACATCCCGATGTATGCCAACGCCTGGCAGCAACAGCCCGGCTGCCCGCGCCCCGGTGAATATCCCAGCGGCGGCCCGGTGCCGCAGGTCAATGACATCTGGCGGTGCGGCGCGCCGAATCTGGATTTCCTTTCGCCCGATCTTTACATTCCGGAATTCGACTGGGACTGCGCCCGCTACACGCGCAACGGCAATCCGCTGTTCATTCCCGAAGCCAACACCGGCGGCTCCGCCCCGGGAAATTCTCTCATTGCCTTGATCAAATATAATGGCATCGGCTACTCGCCCTTTGCCATTGAGCGCGAACATATGGGCGGCCGGGGTGGCTTTGACGGTTTCGGCGGACGCCGCCGGGAGACGAGCACGAACGAAGCGCCCATCACATCCACCGCGCCGCCGCCGGATGCGTTCGCCCAGACTTACGCGCTCCTCCAATATCTCGCGCCGGTGATCCTCAATAACCAAGGCCAAGGCACGATGGTTTTCCTGAAAGACTCGACCGACACGAGCGTCGAACCGCAGGAATTAAAATTGGGCGATTACACTTTGAACATCAAGTATGGCGTGAGCACCGACAATGGCGGTGGCCGTGGCGGACGCGGCGGGTTCGGTGGTTTTGGCGGATTCGGCGGCGGTTCCACGGTCACGAATGTTTCGCCGCTGCGGCTGGTCATCAACACCGGACCGGGCGCTTACATCTTGGTCGGCGGACCGATGACCGTCACCTTCAAGCCCAACGATCCTTCACGGGGCAAAGTCGTGTTGAGCAGCACGGTCGAGACCATCAATCAGGACGGCAAATGGCTGCCCGGCCGCTGGCTCAACGGCGACGAAACTGCCCACAACACCCGCGTTGATCCCGAACAAGCCGGCGTGTATCTGCGAACCTTCGGCATTTATGGCTACTCGGTCTTTCAGCGCGAGTGATAAAATTTATGCCCGATCAATATGAGCACTCCACCCGCCGCGCCTTTCTCGGCAATGCGCTCAAGCTGGGTGCTGGCTCGGTGTTGCTGGCGGGGACACCCGCCTGCGCTGCCGATCAAGCGAACAATCCAGCCGCCGATTCGCATCCGCTCACGGAGCTGCCGGATTTGCCAACGCGCGTGCTGGTGGCGGCGAATGGCAATGAATTGAAGCCCGCTGACCGGCAACGTTCGCGGTTCGCGTCCGGCCAAACGGTGGTGGATTTGGACCGCACGGTGGCGGGGCAGGAAGTCCGAGTCAGTTGTCCCACCGGCCCGCTTTCGCGCGTGGTGCTGCGCTGGGAAACCAATTTTCCCGGCGACACAATTTTTCTTGGCGATGCTTGGGAACGCAGCTATGGCGATTTGCAATGGCGTTTTCTCCAGCCGGAACGCATCATGCCGTGGTATTTCGCCGCGCATCAGGAGGCCAGCGGACGCACTTTCATGGCGGGCGTGAGAACCCAGCCGGCGGCGCTGTGTTTCTGGACGGTGGACGCAGTCGGCATTTCCTTGTGGCTCGACTTTCGCAACGGCGGCGGTCCCGCGCGGCCCGGCGACCGCCAGCTTGCCGCCGCCACCATCGTCACGTTGGCGACGCCAAAAACGGAATCGCCCCACTCGGCACTCACGCGTTTCTGCCGCCGGCTGTGTGATGCGCCCCGCCTCGCGGCGACGCCGATTTGCGGTAACAACAACTGGTATTACGCCTATGGCCGGAATTTCGACGCGGACGCGATGCGGCGCGATGCCGCATTTCTCGGCGAACTGGCTGGCGATCACAAAAATCGTCCGTATTGCGTGATTGACGCCGGTTGGACGCCCGGTTCCGTCTGTCCCGGCGGCCCGTGGACGGCGGGCGATCCCAAGCGTTTTCCCGACATGCCGGGTTTGGCAAGCGACATGAAAAAACTCGGCGTGCGGCCCGGCATCTGGATGCGGCCGACGGCGCTGATGAAAGTGGACAACCCGCACCGGCTGCGCGCCGGGCCGGTCAACGCCGAGGAAAAACCGCTGGACCTGACGCTGCCGGAAAATCTGGCGCTCATTCACGACGACATCGCGCGTGTCCAATCGTGGGGCTACAATCTGATCAAACACGATTTTTCCACTTACGACATTTTCAGCAAATGGGGCTTTGAGATGGGCGCTGAGTTGACCGACGGCAACTGGCATTTCCAAGACCAAACCCTGACCAATGCAGAGATCATTCTCCGGCTTTACCGGACGTTGCGCGCCGCCGCCGGTGACGCCGTGCTGCTGGGGTGCAACACCATGGGTCATCTCGGGGCCGGCCTGTTTGAAATCCAACGCACGGGCGACGACACTTCCGGTCGCGTCTGGGAACGCACGCGGCGCATGGGCGTCAACACGCTCGCCTACCGCCTGCCGCAGAACGGAACGTTCTTCACCTGCGACGCTGATTGCGCCGCGCACACCGATCAGACGCCGTGGGAACTGGACCGGCAGTTCCTAGATTTGGTGGCGCACAGCGGCACGGCGCTGTTCATTTCCGTGGACCCACGCACGATCCAGCCGGAACAGAAGGCCGCCTTCCATGCCGCGATGCAGATGGCCTTGTCCGGCGGCGCGCCGGGCGGCTGCGAACCGCTCGACTGGTTGCACACTGCGACTCCGCGCACGTGGCGCATGGGCCGGGAGCAAGTGACTTATCACTGGGAGGAACCGGCCGGCGCAAATCCGTTGCGCGTATGAAACCTGACAAATTAGGTTCGAGCCTGCGTAACAAACCCATCCACTATCTATGCCAAAGCATTTTATGAAAACCGTAATCCAGTTAGCTGCCATCCTGTCGTTGACCCTGAGTGCCACCGCGCGGGCCGCCGACAAGACCATGATAGATTATTTCCTGCCGATGCCGGTTCACGGCGAACTGACGACGAACGTTTGGGGCGCTCCCGGCGTTCTCCCGCGCGATCCGCTGAACGGTCTCGAGGACCCGACCCTGAAGCAGTGGTATTATTGGGATGGAAAAATCATTAAGGGGCCGGACGGCAAGTACCACCTGTTCGCCAGCCGCTGGGATCAGTCCAAAGGTCATGGCGGCTGGTGGGGCTCCTGTGCCGTCCAAGCGGTGAGCGACGACCCGACCGGACCTTACAAAGACAAAGGGCTTTTGTGGCCGGACAATGAAGGCGGCAAAGGCCATAACGTGACTGCGCTGGTGTTGCCGGATGAACGTTACGCGGTGGTCGTCAGCGAAACCCGGCCGGGCGATGTGTTTGTTTCCAAATCGCTGGACGGGCCGTGGGAACAAATCGGCTCGATCAAAGTGAAGGACCAGCCGAACTGGCACGCGTCGAATGTCTGCCCGATCATCCGTCCGGATGGCGGCTTTGAGATCATCGGGCGATCGGGCGACATTTTAATCAGCACCAACGGCATCCTCGGACCTTACGTCGTCCAAGGGCCAAGTATTTATCCCGACATTTCCGGTCTTCCCCAACATAATCTGGAAGATCCGGTCATCTGGTATAGCGGCGGTTTGTATCATATCACCGTCAATTGCTGGAGCGATCGCAAGGCATTCCTCCTCACCTCGCCCAACGGCATCACCGGCTGGACCAACCGCGGCCTGGCCTACGATCCTACAAAGGACTTCCTGCGTTACACGGACGGAACGGTGAACCATTGGAACAAAATCGAGCGTCCCGGCATCTACATGGAGAATGGTCAAGTCACTTATTTCACTTTTGCGGTCATTGATGTTCCCAAAGAGGAGGATCGGGGCAACGAACCACATGGCAGCAAAGTCATAGTGGTTCCCTTTGATGGGGCAGCCCTGGATCGCGATTTACAAAGTGCCGACAGCGCCGCGTCTGCGGCAACTTCTGCTGCACCATCCAAATAAATGCCGTGGTGACAGGTCCATATTAGGCGGAACGACGTGGATTTCCGCGAGAAAATGATGATCAGGGAACTTCTGGCTGCAGATCAATTAAAAAACTGAACGGAAGTATAAAGATTACGCAAGGCGGCCTTGTCAGCATCGGATTTCTTGGGCAGGATTGAACGATTGTGAACCCTGATCTGCACGAGCTTTTGAAAAAGATTCAAGAGCGTCAGCCGGAAACTTATTGGTCTGCTCCACAGCGATAAGCAGCGGAATTTTTTCTTGAAGGCACAGAACCCACACGCGGATTCCGGCTTGAAATTTATCCGCTTGACATACATATAAAGTCTATGTATCGTGTTCCTATGATTCGCAAAGAACTCGTCGCCGCGTCCGCTGAACCGCTGATCTTGTCGCTGCTGGCCAAGGGTGAGAGCTATGGTTATGCCATCATTCAAGAGATTAAAGCCCGTTCAAAAGAACAGCTTCAATGGACGGACGGAATGCTTTACCCCGTTTTGCACCGGATGGAGCACCGAGGCTTGATCAAATCGCGCTGGGCGGAAAGCGAAACCGGGCGCAAACGAAAATATTATTCGTTGAAAAAGGACGGCAAAGCGGCGATGGCCAAACATCACGAACAATGGTCGCTCGTTCATTCCGTTTTGGCCGGCCTAAAAAAGGAGCAATATGTTTGACCTCGAAAAATCAATCTTGGATTGGCGAAAACGGATGCTCTCTGCCGGAATTAAAACTCCCGTGCCGTTGGATGAACTCGAAATTCATCTGCGCGAAGAAATCGAGCGGCAGGTGAAATCAGGATTGGACGGACAAACGGCTTTTGAAATTTCCGTCCAGCAAATCGGCCAGCCCAAAATACTCGGCGGTGAATTCAAAAAAAGTGAAAGGACATTTATGAACCGAACCACAAAAACCTGCATGTGCATTGCCAGCATATTGTTGGGCGCGGCTTTGACAGTGCCAGGCTCCATCCAGCTGCGGAATGAATTAGTCATCGCCAACGGCAAACTTGGATTGTGGTTTCTCGGCGGTTTTTTGATTTGCTGGTCGTTTGTCTTTTTTCAACGAATGATTCATCCAAAAGTGTTCAGGGGAGAATTTGACGAAATCGAGATGACACCATTGAAACGAGCCATCAAAACCGGTGCGGGGATTTCCGTCCTGTTGGCTGGTCTGGCATTCATGTTTCCGGCCGCCGGGCAAGTTTGGCGTGAGGGCTTGGTGGAATTTAGCGGATTGAGTTATGCGGTGTTTGGTTTCGCCCTGCTCATCACCGGCGCACTGGTGTCGTTCTGCCCATACCAAAAACGCAAAGCTTAAATATGTTTGACCTCGACCAATCCATCGCGGAATGGCGCAAGCAGATGCTCGCCGCCGGAATCAAATCGCCCGTGCCGTTGGAGGAATTGGAAATTCATCTGCTCGAAGAAATCGAGCGGCAGATGAAATCGGGACTTAGCGCCACCGAAGCCTTCCAGAACGCCACCCAGCAAATCGGTTCAGCGTTTATAGTCCATACTGAATTCCAGAAAGTTGAAGTGGCCAAAGAAGCGCGCCGGTGGAAAACGTCCCAAATCTGGTTATGGAGCGGCCTGGGCTTGGCTTCAGTGGCTCTGGGCGGGATCATGCTGTTCAATTCAGAAATGACTTCCGGGCAACGCCTGTCCGGCTTGGCGGCGATTGCCGTGATGGATCTGCTAGCCAGCTTCGGGTGGTTGGGCCATTCAGTTTTTCCGGTCATCCAATCCCGGCGGATCAGGGAACGCCTCGGCATGTGGTGGGGCGGGCTGGTGATCATTTGGGTCGGTGTGCTTGTTTACCATATTTTACCGCGCTACGATTCCACGCTCGGCCAATATGTCGTGGCATTCCTTTGGGGGTTTATAACCCCGGTGGGTGCTTCCATCGGTTTGAATATGGGAATCGAAACCGCCGCCCACAAGAAATTGGTCCTGGCGGATTTATGAAGGCAGGCAGCTTATATGTTCGACCTCGAAACATTCATAGTGGACTGGCGGAAGGAAATGCTCGCCGCCGTCGGCAAATCAAATTCGATCCAATGATGGATTGAGGCTGAAAACATGGGCTACAAGTTGACTGCTATGCGGCAGTCGAATAGAAATATAAGCTAAAATCTTGGATTTCAGGAAAGGTTCCGACTGGAGAAAGTGCCAGCAGGAATGCCAGCAACCCTCATTGGCAGGGAGTAAAATGGAGTTAAAAACAGTCGGCTGGAGTTATCCTTGACATAATGCAGGATCGCCTTTAGTATCAAGGCAACGGTGATGATTTAGATAGTTGATTTCGAGTGGCTTGTGGAAGGCGGGACGCGTCCGATTCCGACCCTCGCCTCCAACTCCAAGTTGCACTTTTGCAACGAGTTGCAGATTCCAGAGGAGGCAAGTGCCAGTGAAAGTGCCAGTGAAATCAATACTCCGGCAGTACTCAACAACTGCTCCGGCGTTACTCGGCAATCACTCGCGATGACGGGATTCGCAGCCCGTTTGGTGTAGCTGATACACCCAAGGCCACGTTCAGTTTCATAACTTCGGACAGAAAGTCTGAAATTATGAAACGCCGTTTCATCCTCTACCGCCGCAAGCTCGGCGGCACATTCTACGTCGAAGACACGGAAACCCGAAAGCAGGAGAGCCTTGGCACGAAGAATCGCGCCGAGGCCACGTCGCTGCTCAATGCCCGCAATGAATCCGTCCGCCAGCCGCAACTGAATCTCCAAATCGCCAAGGCATATTTGGCTGGAACGGATTCAGGCGTCGCAACCCGGACATGGCAACAAGCTCTCGACGCCATCGTCGAAACCAAGAGCGGTTCAACCCAGGATCGCTGGCGGCGGGCAGCGAAAGAAATCGCACTGGACTCCATTCGCAATCGCATAATTCTTGAAACGCAAGCCGAGCATCTGCTCGCCTGCCTCAAGGCGGGCACGGTCAGCACGAATGTTCATCTGCGGAAACTGCACAACTTTTGCATTTCGATGAACTGGCTGCCGTGGCCACTCATTCCGAAACGTCTTTGGCCGGAAGTGCGCTTCAAGGACAAGCGCGCCATCACCAGTGAAGAACATCAGCTCATTATTGAGCGGGAAAAGAACCCGGAGCGGCGCAGCTTCTACGAACTGTGCTGGCATCTAGGCGGGTCTCAAACCGACATTGCCAATCTCAAGGCGGAAGACATTGACTGGCCCAACCAAACCATCGCCTACGCCCGTCAGAAAACCGGAAGCCTCGCCATGATTCACTTCGGCCCGGACATCGAGGCGATTCTGCGACGCCTGAACGCAACTGGCCCGTTGTTTCCGTATCTGCAATCAGTTCGCTCTGGCGACCGCGCCACGGAGTTCAAACAGCGTTGTGAGGGACTTGGCATCAAAGGAGTCACCCTGCATTCCTATCGGTATGCCTGGGCGGAACGGGCCAAGACGTGCGGCTACCCTGAGCGGTTTGCCCAGGAAGCACTCGGTCACAACAGCAAGGCTGTGCATCGTTCCTATTCGCGGAAATCTCCGGGCGCAGAGTTTGTTGCGCCCGTGTGAGGACATGGCGTTCGAGTGTGGCGTCGTTTGAGTGTTGCAGGCTCATCAATTCAGCAGATCCGCTCGGACCAGGGGACGCGCCAGATGCGCGAAATCCTGGGGCGGGTGCAGCGCGGGCGAGGCGGAGCCTTCACGACGGTGCGGTTGTGGACCACTTTGCTGGAGTGGCGCCGGTATCCGGCGGGCGAATTGCTGGCGCTGTATGCCCGGCGCTGGGAGCAAGAGTTGTTTTACAAGGAGTTGAAAGTGGACATGCGTTCGACCCCTTGTCTGCAGGCATCAATCTTGGCATCCACTTCCGGGTTGCTCCGAAAAGTGGGCGTGTCTGACGGGGCGGCATTGCCGCTGGCGCTCGGTGGCGCGGGTGGTTTTATTTTACTCATAACGATTCGTTTTGTTGTTTCTTGTTGCGCGGCATCTGCCGTGTTCGCCAAAGCAAGGCGGTGAAACTGCCTCACTCCGGCAAAGTGTGTTCATGGTTTGGGCGCGTCGGGTGGATCACCGCGTCGTCTTCTCGCAGCCGATGTTTATCGCGCCACTCGGCAACGGCCTTGGCGAACTCCTCGTCGAAGTCGGGTTGTTCGTTGGTCGGCATTGGATTACTTGGCGGGCAGGAGCAAGTCGGTGACGGATTCAATCTCGGTACAGAGCTTCCGTTGCCACGTTTGAAGCCGTTGGCGGTCGAGCAGGCTGAACGACGGGTGCTTGGTCGCCGCCGTGATGGTCAAGTTTTCGGCGTTGAGCGACTCAACCAGCCAATCTTGCAACCGCGTCATGGTGATTTCCCGCCCGCCGAGTTTGTCTTTGAGTTGCGCCCGCACTTCGGACGACTCGAACAACGCGAAGCTCTCGCTGTGCGCTGCGTTGCGGACCACGACATACCCACACTTCTTTCCGAATTGGTCGGCGAGGCGTTGAATTTGATCCACGCTGTCCGATTCGTGGTTCACTGGCATGACGAGCGTGAGTGCCGCGCCCATCGCGGACAGCACGGCAGGCAGGTCAATCTCGGTGAAGTAATCAATGAACAGGTCGGTGGACGCGGCGCGGCAATCCATGACTACCAGGTTCGCCTTTTCCAGCGCGGCGAAGATTCCATCGAGTTCACGACGGTTGCTCAAATCGAGAAACCGGGTGTCGGGATGAAACCGTTTCAACGTCGAGTTTTCGTTGTCGCTGTCAATCGCGACGTGGGCGATGCCTCGGTCTTTGAGGAACTGCACGAAGTTGACGGCGAAGAAACTTTTGCCGACGCCACCTTTGCCATTGAGGATCAGGTCGAGACGTTTCATGTAGTTTCAGGTTTGAGCATCCGAACCTGCGCGATGCGCGGGCCACGGCTGCGGGTTTGCGGAGTTCCGTTGCCATTGAATTCCGCTTGCGGTTCTTGCGACGGGTGGTCATTCGCCTGCTCTGATTGAGCCGGTGAAGCCACTCGACCATTTGGCTCGGCAAATGACGCCGGGCGCTTTCGTGCTGGCCTTCTGCGCGGACGAACAATTTCAGTGAGCACTTGATGGCAGAACGCCGCGATGGCCGTCTTGCTCGTCGGCAGGCAATGTTGCGTGAGCAGTTCGGCAATGGCGCGATAAGACGCCCGCCTTTGTCTCAATTCAGCGATGACATCCTTCGCCGGGAGCAAGTCCTGGAACTTCTGTGGACGGAGCGGCGTAAACTCCGCGACCGCTTGGCGGACTGTGGCTGGGTCAAACGAGGTCATAGGCGGGAGTGATGCGGATGTGAACCTGGAAAATGATCGGCGGCAGGATGGACACGGCGAAGTTTGCGACCGAGTGCATTGACCGCTTGCATTTCACCGCCGAATCACACCGGCGGGTAATGGTGGTTGAAGTGATGGGCCGGTATGCGGGATGGCTTGCGCTGCATGCCGGCATCGCCGGCCGGGCGGATACGATTCTCATACCGGAAATCCCGTATGACATCGCCAAAGTCGCCGCGCACGTCAAACGCAGGACTGCGGGCCACGACCGGCAATACTCCATCGTCGTTGTGGCCGAAGGCGCGAAGCCGATCGGCGGCGGGGTGACATTAAAAGAAGCGGCCAGTGCCGGGCACGTCGAACGGCTCGGTGGCGTGGGCGAGATCGTGGCTGGTCAGTTGCAGGAATTGACCGGGAAGGAAACGCGCACGGTGGTGCTCGGTCATCTGTTGCGCGGCGGCCAGCCGACTTCGCTCGACCGGTCACTCGGATTGATCTTCGGCGCGGCGGCGGTGCGCGCCCTGGTTGAAGGTCACGACGGCGTGATGGTCGCCGTCAACCCGCCGCGACTTGATTACGTTCCGCTGCGAGTGGCAACCGCCAAACTCAAGCTCGTTGCTGCGGACGACTACGGCATGATGACCGCGCGCACGCTGGACATTTCGTTTGGGGATTGACGAGTATTGACCCGAAACTTTTTGAGCCGGCCTTCCGGCAGAATTGGGGGAACGCCCGGCACATCAAGACAAGAGCGGGTGCCGGAATATTAGGCGCGGCGGACATTACCAACGGTTTTCCGCAATGTCGTTGCGGAAATCTTCGCCTTACAAAAGGCTCTTTGACCTGTCCAAGTATCCGTCGATAGGAAGACTAATGGAACGAAATCTGAATATTTTAGTGCCAGTGAAAGTGCCAGTAAACGAGTGATGAATGAGTAAATGGTGAGTAGTTGATTGGTATTCGATGTGTACTGCCGAGTGCTTGACAGATGCACAAAAAGGCCTGATTCTATTGATGTTCGTTAGTTATGAGGCTGTACGCCTCTGGTGGTGGGGTGGTAGTAGCGGAGTAGTGGATTTTGAAAAAACTCTCAAAATCTGTTCGGTCCTGACCCTCGCCGCGTCCGTGTTTGAGTCCCAGGGCGATGATGCCCCCGCTGATCGCCCCGCAAACCTCCTGCCGCCGCGCCATTCCGGCCCCCAACCCGCAGGCCAGTTTCAGCGCGGCGTCCTTGTCCAAACAGAGATCGTCGCAAAACGCGTAGAGGACTGCCTGGGCGCAGTTGTATCCGGCGAGAAACTTCTCCACAGCAACATCTTTTCTTGCACTCATGGGATTTGGGCGTTGATCGTTATAAAACCTTCTACACTTTCAAACTCCGAGACGCAATCGTAAAGAACCGCCCGGGAAAAGTTGACGGCCAGTTCGCCTGCGGCGATAGTTTTTGTAACCTTAAGAACCAACTTAGTTCTTTTCCTCCCACCCGCCGCCCAGCGCCCGGTAGATGTTCACCAAATCCGATGAAATGGCCTGCCGGCTCAACGCCAGCGCGGTCTCCGACGCGAGCAACGATCGTTCCGCGTCCAGCACCGTCAGAAACTCCGTCGTGCCCGCCTGGTAAAGTTGCTGCGACAAATCCAGCGCGCGGCGATTCTTGACCGCGGCGTCGCTCAACGCCTCGCGATGCTCCCACTCCCTGGCAAACGCCACCAGATAACTCTCCACGTCTGAAAACGCCGACAGCACTGTTTTTTGATAGGTGATATATGCCGCGTCCCTCGCCGCCTTCTGCAATCGCACGTTGGAAATCATGCTGCCTCCCGAAAAAATCGGCCAGTTCACCTGCGGCCCGCCGGAATAAATGCCGTTGGGGCCTGCGAATAAATCCCGCGCCACGCTGCTCTGGTAAGTGATGGTCCCTGTCAACGAGAATTGAGGATAGAAGTCCGCCACCGCCACGCCGATTTGCGCCGCCGCCGCATGCAAATTTGCCTCCGCCGCGCGGATGTCCGGCCGCCGTCGCAGCAGATCCGAGGGCAATCCCACCGGCACTTCCGGCGGGGTGAGCGGGATGCAGCCCGGTTTGGACAAATCTTCCAACAGAGCGGCGGGCGCGCGGTCCAGCAAAATGCTCAACGCGAAAATATTCTGCTGTATGGTGGTTTGCAGAGGGGGAATGGTTGCGGCTGTCGTCGCCACTTGCGCGTCGGCGTTGGCCTGGTCCAGCGCGCTGACGAATCCGGCCATCCCTTTCTGGCGCGTCACCTCCGCCGTATGCATCTCGGATTGCAGATTGGTCTGGGCAATGGCGATTTGTTCCTGCGCGCTGCGCACCTGAATGTAGTCCAGCGCCACCTCCGACGCCAGCGTCACCTGCGCGCCGTAGATGTTTTCGCAGGCGGCCTGGATGGAGGCGTCGTCGGACTCAAGCTGCCGCCGCGTGCCGCCAAAAAAGTCCAGATCCCACACTGCCGCCGCTCCTGCGCCGAACGCGTTCTGATGCCCGCCGCTGACCGTGCCGGTGCGGGTCAGCGATCCTGAAGCCGTCGCAGACGGCCACAGCCCGCCCGCATCTTTCCCGCGGCTGGCGCGCGCCTCCCGCAACAGCGCCACGGCCAGTTGCACATCCAGATTGGTTCGGAGCGCCGCGTTGACCAATTCGGTCAGCTTGGGATCCTGGAATTTGGTCCACCAACGGGCCAGGTCAACCGCGTTGGCCGTCAGGCGCGTGCCCGCGGTTGCGGTGCTGTTAGTCACGCCGGACCAGACCGGCGGCGCCTCGGTTTTCGGCGGGTGGTAATTTGGGCCAACCATGCAACCGCTGATCATGGCCAGCGCGGCCAGGGAAACGGCCAGGGACACCCATGCCGTTGGAAAATTTTTGTTCATTGAATTTCGTCTGTCGATTTCCCGGCCTTTTTTACTCGTAACGCAGCGCGTCAATCGGGTCCAGTCGCGAGGCCTTCCACGCCGGATAAAAGCCAAATACCACCCCCACCAGCGCCGATACCGCCACCGCCACAATGATCGCTCCCAGCGACACCGCTGTCGGCCAATGTTTGATCAGGCGCACCAGCACCGACGTCGCCCGTCCCAATGCAATCCCGATGGCGCCCCCGATCAGGCACAGCACAATCGCCTCCATCAGGAATTGATGCAGAATATCATTGGACTGCGCGCCAACCGCCATGCGCAGGCCGATCTCCCGGGTCCGCTCCGTCACCGAAACGAGCATGATGTTCATGATGCCCACCCCGCCCACCACCAGCGAAATCGCCGCCACGATCAGCAGCAGCGTCGTCATCAACTCCGTCGTCGAACTCATCGTCCGCACCATTTCGGTCATGTCGCGGATGGTGAAATCCTCCGGCGCGCCGGGGCGGATGTGGTGCCTTTCGCGCAGCAGGGCCGTGATCTCATCAATGGCCTGCTTCACTTCGCCCCCGGACTTGGCCGCCACCACGATTTGATTCACATTGGCAAACCGCACCGGCTGCGGCGTATCGGCCTGCTGCGATGCCGAAGGAACCGAATACAAGGAGGCCTGGGCGGCGGGATAAACCTGGCTGGGAAGAATGGTGGCGGTGCTGGCGGCCGCCGCCGATGTCGTCGCGTTGGCCGAGACGGCGGTGACGCGATATTTAATCGTCGTCCACGGAGCCAGGATGATGTCGTCCTGGTCCGACCCCATCATGTTGGCGCCCTTGGCCCGCAGCACGCCGACAACTTTGAAGTTGACGTTCATCAGGCGGATTTCCTTGCCAACGGGCGGTTCATCCTGGAAAAGCATTTTGACAATCGTTTTGCCGATCACGCAAACCTTGCTGGAATTGCGGACGTCGCGGTCGGTGAATCCATTGCCCTCCGCCATCTCACTCCAATCCCGCACTTCCAGAAATGCCGGCGTGGTGCCGTAAAGTGTGCCTGGCTGCCAGTTCAGGTTGTTATAGACCGCCTGGGCGCGCGCCCACACCACCGGCGCCGCCGCCGCCACCGACGGGCAATCGGTCAATATCGCGTCCGCGTCCTCCGGGGACAGTTTCATGCTGCCGCCCGTGCCCGTGCTGATGCCGGCCATCAGGGAATTGCCGGGAAACACCATCAAGTTGTAAGCGCCCATGGTGGCAATGGTGTGCTGGATCGCCAGGGAGGATCCGTTCCCGATTTCCATCATGGCAATCACCGCCGCCACCCCGATCACGATCCCCAGCGTCGTCAGCCCGGCTCGCATCACGTTCCTGCGCAAGGCCCTCATGGCAGTCTTAAATGTGCGGTAAGCTCTCATATCAGGCCGCTCCCCCGTCGATCAATCCGTCCCGGATGTGGATGACTCGTTTGGCATGATGCGCCACTTGCGGGTCGTGCGTCACCAGAATGATCGTCAGACCCTCCGATTCGTTGAGGGCCTTAAACATCTCCAGAATTTCTTCGCTGGTGTGCGAATCCAGATTGCCCGTCGGCTCATCGGCCAGCAGCAGCCGCGGCCGGTTGATCAGCGACCGCGCAATCGCCACCCGTTGCTGCTGACCGCCTGACAATTGCGACGGCTGGTGATGCATCCGGTCAGTCAGCCCCACCTTGCGCAGCATCTCCGTGGCCCGCGCCTTCATCTCCGCCTCGTGAACATACTCCGCGCCATACGTCAGCGGCATGGAGACGTTGTCCAGCGCCGAGGTGCGCGCCAGCAGATTGAAACTTTGAAATACAAAACCGACCAGCCGGTTGCGCAACGTGGCCCGTTCGTTGGCCGACGCGGTCGAAATCTCCCGCCCATCCAGCCAATACTCGCCGGAACTGGGGTGGTCCAGACAGCCGAGAATATTCATCAGCGTGCTCTTGCCCGAGCCGCTGGCTCCCATCAACGCCACCAGTTCCCCGCTGGCAACGGACAATGTGACCCCCTTGAGCACCTGCAAATCCATCTCTCCCAGGTGGTAGGTCTTGCAAACCTCGCGCAATTCAAGCAATTCCATAACCATTCGTTGCCGTCATGAGCCGCCCGGTCTGCTGGGCGTGGCATTGGTGGGTCCGCGCCGCTGGCCAAATTGCGGCACGAAGGGATTGGCGCCGGCCGCTGATTCAGCCGCCGTTTCCGCGCTGGCGATGCCCGTCACCACGCTGATCCCTTCGGCCAGACCCTCGCCTCGAACTTCGGTCCATGTTCCATCGGTCAATCCAATTTCAACCGGGACGGGCCGGACAAAGCTGTCCGCCTCCGCCCATAATGTTCCCATCTGCGAGGCAACCGCCTTCTGTCCGCCGGCCCCCCGCTCTTTTCCCTGCCGTCCGCCGCCGCTGGCAGCGCCGGCCCCATTGCCCGCCTGGCGAAATTCCGGGGCGATCAAATCGTTCTGCGGATGCCAGCGCAACGCCGAGTTCAAGACCAGCAGCGCATTCGTGGCCTCTCCGGCCAGAAAGTTGACGTTGGCTGTCAAATACGGCAAAAGCGTCCCATCCGCATTGTCCGTGGTGACCTCCACCGTGTAAGTCACCACATTTTGCGTCATGGTCGCGTTCAGCCGCACTTTGTTCACCGACCCCCGGAAAATCCGTTTCGGAAAAGCATCCACCGTGAACGTCACCTGCTGCCCGGGATGGATGTTCCCGATGTCCGCCTCATTGACCGACGCCCACACCTGGATGCGGGTCAGGTCCTTCGCGATCAGGAACAAGCTGGGCGTGTTCAGGCTCGATGCCACCGTTTCGCCGATGTTCACCCGCCGGTCAATAATCACGCCTTTGACCGGAGACAAAATCGTGCAGTAATCGAGCGTCTGTTGGGCTTTGGCCAGGGTGGCTGCGGCCTGCACCGTCGCGGCTTTGGCCGAATCCACGGCGGCCCTGGCCAGATTCACGTTGGCCTTGGCAATTTCATAAGCGGCCTTGTAGGAATCATAAGTCGTCGGCGCCAGCGCTTCCGAAGGCCCCAGCTTTTGCGCCCGCTTCCAATCCGCCTCCGCCTCCTCCTCCTTGGCTTCCATCTGCTCCAAATTGGCCGCCGCCTGTGCTTCTCCGGCCTTGTCGGATGCCACCATGGCGGTGTCCAGATCCACGTCGGCTTTGAACAGGCTGGGATCGATCCTGGCCAAAAGCATGTTTGACTCCACCGTGGATCCATAATCAATTGGCTTTCCGGCCTTGTCCCTGCCAAATTCCAGAAATTGCCCGGACACTTGCGCCCCCACGTCCACCACCTCTTCCGGTTCCACCGTGCCCGTCGCCGTGATCGTGGCCCGCAGGTCTCCCCGTCGCACCGTGCTGGTGCGCCACAACGGCCTGTTGCCATGGCGCGTGTGCCACACCCAGACGCACGCCACACTCGCCAGGGCCAGCGCCAATCCCACCATAATGACGACTCTTAATGATCTTTGCATAAATCCAAATCCTCAGGATGAGCCTCCTATGCCACTCCAGACCGGATTGATCGATTCAACCCCTGTCCAGAGGAACACTGATATTAAACCAGAAAAGCGCGCCGACAAAAAGAACTTTTTCTAATGGTTCACGGCGGCGCGTTCAAACGGCTGCCCCAATTGAACCTCCGCAAGCCCCCATACCATTCCGAGAATCTTTCGATAAGCCCGGGAAATTTCCCAAGCGCCTAAATTGCTGGTTGTAGTGTCGGCGCTGTGCGTCGATTGTTGAGCACAGGCTCAACCCTAAACATTTCTGCCGGGTCGAGGCGTCCAGAGGTCTGGAGCCGTCACGCCGCCACAAACGGCAGTTTGATGGATTGGTCCGGATAAGGTCCAACACCGCCGTCGTCCCAAGGCGCTGAGAAAAGTTGATTTGCGCCCGGCATGGGCTGCGTTTAGCATCCAAAAACATGACAAGGATATTCAAACTGCCCGCAACAATCGGTCTGGCAGCGCTTTGCCTTCAAACGATCGCCGCGGCCCAGAACACCATCCTGCCCGCGCCGGCCGCTCAAACCAACGCCCCAACCCGTCTCCACACCTGGTGGCGGGATCCATCCCCGGGCCAGCGGACTTACACTGAAAACAACAAGGATCTGCCGCTCATCTCGGTCAAAGCCAACAAATTCGTGGACACCAACGGCAACACGGTGATTTTCCGCGGTCTGGACCTCTCCGACCCGGACAAGCTCGAAATGCAGGGGCATTGGAACCGGGAGCTTTTTGTCAAACTCCAGGAAATGGGCGCGAAGCTGGTCCGCATCCCCATCCATCCCGTCGCCTGGCGCGAACGAACTCCGTCGGAATACATCAAGCTGCTGGACCAGGCCGTGGGCTGGTCCACGGAACTGGGCATGTACGTTATTATTGACTGGCATAGCATCGGCAACCTGGAGACGGAGGTTTTCCAAAACCCCATGTACGACACCACGAAGAAGGAAACCTATAATTTCTGGCGCGCCATGGCCCGGCACTACGCCGGCCACAACACGGTGGCGTTCTTCGAGCTTTTTAACGAACCGGCCACGCTGCGCGACCAGGCCGGCCCCGTCGCCTGGGCGGATTGGAAGAAAACCGTCGAGACGGAGATCGCCATGATCCGCGCCCGCAATCCGCAGGTCATCCCCTTGGTGGCTGGTTTTGATTGGGCCTACGATCTGACGCCCATTCGCCTCAGCCCGATCGCCGCCGAGGGCATCGGCTATACCGTCCATCCTTACGCCAACAAGCGCTCCCAGCCGTGGGAAGGGAAATGGGAGGAAGATTTCGGTTTCGCCGCCGACAAATACCCGGTCATCGCGACCGAATTTGGCGGCTTCTCCAGGCCGGCAACCACCAACACCCCGCCTGCCGAGGATTTCGCCGGACAGGGCAATCGCAGCGCCGCTTACGGCCCGCAGATCATCAAGTACCTCGAGGGCAGGGGCATCAGTTGGACCATCTGGTGCTTCGATCCGGAATGGGGGCCGACGCTGCTCAAAAATTGGAAATACGACCTCAATGCCTCCGGCGAATTCGCCAAGGCGGCCCTGCATGGCGACATCAAATAACATCGGCGAAAGCAACCTTATGAAAATCTCTTTGCTGATCGGCTCATTCTGCCTTTTCGCGGGTTCTCTCTGTCGTGCCGCGGATCCCGCCCCGCCCGTCACTCCTGATGCGGCCCCGGAGGCGGTGCAATTGTTGAACTTCATCCACCGGATTTCCGGCCAGCACACCTTGACCGGCCAGCACAATCTCCCCGCGGACAACGACAAGGAAACCGTGGCGGCGTCCAAGGCCTGGGGAAAGATCCCCGCCATTTTCGGCAAGGACTGGGGTTTTGCCAAACAAGGCGACAAGGATTCCGCATTCGTCCGTCAGGACGTTGTTGATGAGATCAAAGAGCATTACAAAAACGGGTCGCTCATTGTGTTGTGCTGGCACGAGGTTCCGCCCACGGCCGACGAACCCGTCGCCTTCAGGCCCCGGCGCGGCGGCGGTGGATCAACCAACACATCGGCCAATCTTCATACCGTGCAAGGCCATCTCACCGAAGCGCAATACAAGGACCTTCTCACTCCCGGCACTGCGCTGCACCGGCATTGGTGCGACCAGGTGGATGCAATCGTGCCCTATTTGAAGCAGCTCCAGGACGCCCATGTGCCGGTGCTGTGGCGTCCGTTCCATGAAATGAACGGCCAGTGGTTCTGGTGGGGTGGCCGCGCCAAGAAATTCTCCACGCCCGCCGCCGACAAAATGAAAGGCGGCGAACGGATGGGCATGGTGTCCACGGGAGACTACAGCACCGCCGCCCTCTACAAGATGATGTTCGACCGCTTGGTGAACCATCACAAACTCAAGAACCTCATCTGGGTTTGGAATGTGGACCGCCCCGAAGGCACAACGATCCCGTTCAATGAATGCTGGCCCGGCCCCGAATACGTGGATGTCGTGAGCTTTGATTGTTACCGCGTCTTCAAGCAATCGTACTACGACGATATTTTGAAGCTGGCGAACGGGAAACCGGTTGCCCTTGCCGAAGTGGGCGGCAATCTCTCGCTCGACGCGCTAAAGGCGCAACCCAAATGGGCCTGGTGGATGCTATGGGCCGGCATGGGCCTGAACGGCGATGCCGCCGGGCGCCTGACGGACGTTGTGAACGATCCCCATTCCTGGAGCCTGAGCGATCCCGATTATCGCAAAGCCATCGCTCCGATTCGCACCGCCTCGGGACTGCCCGCCGAACCGCCTGCGCCCACCGCGCCGTAATTTTATCCAGCCACTCCACATATTATGCGCCTTGTTGCCAGGCAAATCCCTGGCCGGAGCGATTTAGAATCGTCAACGGTGGGGTGAGACTCCGTCGAACCCTAAATCGATTGACGCCTTGAGTCCCGCCCCGCCGGATCTCATTCGACTTTAACCTTTAAACCTTGAACGCCAAACCCTAGACTCCGTCGCATGGCTCGGAAAGATTCAGCGCTCTCTCAACCGCACGGATTGAACGATGTCATCGGCATCCTGCTGGCGACGGCGGCGTTGCTGCTGATGGTGGCGCTGCTCTCCTATGATGTGCGCGACCTGGCGGTGAATTATGTGCCGCCCAACAACCCGCCCCACAACCGCGTCGGCCCGCTCGGGGCCTGGACGGCTTGTTTTTTGTTCCGGATGTTTGGGGTGGCGGCGTTCATGATTCCTGCGCTGCTCTTGATTTATGCGCTGGGATATTTGCTCCGGTTCCTGGCCTATTTGCAGCGCCGCTGGGTTTGGGGCGCGCTCCTGCTGCTTTGTTGCATGGGGCTGGCCAGCATGTTCGAAAGCGACGCCCACTGGCTGCAACGTTTGCGGATCACAATGAACGCGCCGAGCGTGGGCGGATACACCGGCCACTTTTTTTACAAATACGTTTTGCGGTTTGCGGGCAAAGTTGGCGCGACCATCGTGCTGGTGTCCATTTACGCCGTCAGCCTCGTCTATCTCACAAATTTTAAATTGGGCGAGTGGTGCCGCCAATGGTGGCTCTCGCGTTTCGAAGGAAAAACCGCCCCGCGCACCAGCGGCGAGCAGGACCTGGAACGCCGCGCGCGCGATTTGGAGAAGCAGGCCCGCCAGTTGCAGGAGCAGTTGGAAAAAGGCAAGGCCGGCGCCGTGGGCGCGGACGGCCTGCCGGTGCCCGAGCCGATGGTGCGCGATTTGAGCGTGCCGCAAGGCAAGCCCGATCCTCGCGGCAAAAAGCCCGCCCCGGAACGCCCCAAGGAACCCGCGCCCGCCGAGGAAGGCGCGGTCATCCCGGCGCACGAAGTGGCGGCGGCCACCGTGGCGGATATACTGGGCACAGCCGCGGAACCCGCCGCCAAATCGCACGAGGCCAACGAACCTGACGGCGCACCCGCCGAAACCGTCGAGCCAGCCGAATCAGACGCCGAGGCGAAAGACGCGCCCGAAGCGGCCATTCCCCATCCCTCCAAGCCGAAACCCGCGCCGCGCAAGCACAAACCCATTGCCGTCGCCGCCCCGCCCCGCATCGGCAATTACGAATTGCCCACCCTGGAATTCCTCGGCTTCCCCGATACGACCGTCAAGCCGACCGAATCGAAGGAGGAATTGATGGGCAACGCCCGGCTCATGCAACAAACGCTCGCGCAATTCGACATCGAAGTCGCTTTGGGCGACATCACCAAGGGACCGACCATCACCCGCTACGAACTGCATCCGGCGCCGGGGGTGAAACTGGAAAAAATTGTCAGCCTCACCAACAACATCGCCGCCGCCCTCAAGGCGGAACGCATCAACATCCTGGCGCCCGTCCCGGGCAAAAGTTCCGTCGGGGTCGAAGTGCCCAACGCTGTCAAAACCAAGGTCATCATGCGCGACCTGTTCGAGTCCGAGGAGTGGCGCGCCACCAAGGCGCGCATTCCGCTGGCCCTGGGCAAGGACGTTTACGGCGTGCCCATCGTGGCCGATCTGGCCGAGATGCCCCACCTCCTCATCGCCGGCAGCACCGGCTCGGGCAAATCCGTCTGCATCAACGCCATTATCACCTCGTTGCTCTACAAATTCGCGCCCGACCAACTCCGCTTTGTCATGATCGATCCCAAAGTGGTCGAGCTGCAGCAATACAACAGCCTGCCTCATCTCGTCGTGCCGGTCGTGACGGACCCCAAAAAAGTCATCCTCGCCCTGCGCTGGGTGGTCAACGAAATGGAAAAACGCTACCAGATTTTCGCCCGCGTCGGTGTGCGCAACATCCGCTCCTTCAACGAGCGGCCCAAAAACAAGCCGCTCCCGCCCGTTGAACCGGAACTGCCTTTGACCGCCAAAAAGGAAAAAGTTGAGACCAGCTCGGAAGGCTTTGCGGTGGAACTGGACGAGGAAATCGTCGTGCCGCGCGACGAGGAGATCGTCATCCCCGACCACCTGAGCTACATCGTTGTTATTATTGACGAACTGGCCGACCTCATGCTCGTGGCCCCGGCGGACGTGGAAATGGCCATCGCCCGCATCACGCAAATGGCGCGGGCGGCGGGCATCCATTGCATCGTGGCCACACAGCGGCCCAGCGTCGATGTCATCACCGGCGTCATCAAGGCCAACATCCCGGCCCGCATCGCCTTCCAGGTCGCGGCCCGCGTCGATTCCCGCACCATCCTCGACGGCATGGGGGCGGACAAATTATTGGGCAAGGGCGACATGCTCTATCTGCCGCCCGGCTCGGCCAAATTGATCCGCATCCAAGGCGCGCTCATCACCGACCCCGAACTGCAACTCATCGTCGATTTCATCGCCAAACAAGGCAAGCCCAGCTACGAACTGGAGATTCACCGTCAACTACAACGACCCGACATCTCTGAACTGGAGAACGGCGCCAGCGGCGAGGACGAGGAATTGATCCAGCAATGCATTGAAGTCATCCGCAGCGAGCAGAAGGCGAGCGTCTCGCTCATGCAACGGCGATTGCGTCTTGGCTACACCCGGGCGGCGCGCATCATGGACGAACTGGAACTGCGCGGCATCGTCGGTCCGAGCAAAGGCGCCGAGCCGCGCGACATCCTCATCGACCTCGACGGCCGCGGCGCCGACGGCAACCCGCCCGCGACAGCCGAAGCGCCGGCTGGAGAATGAAAATAGCGACGCGGCCATGCGCTGAATCGCCAAATGATTAGACATTGGTAATGCAATTGGTTTTGTCGTTTTTATTGGATCATCCGCGCCGCGCCAACCACCTTCGCGCCCCAAAAACCAACCCGCCAATCGCGCTCAGCGCAACCAAGTCTGGTTCAGGACTGGCCACGACGTTTGTGGAAAAGGAGATGTCGTCCAGTTCAAGCTCGCTCGGTACTCCGATTGCTGGTGCCGGATCGGTAATACTTAGAGCGTATTGTGAAAATGGCAAAGAGTCAATCATAAGTAAGTTGCTTATGTTGTACAACATTGGGTGCATGTCATAAATGAATAGGATGCAAATGCATCCTATAAAGTATCCGAGTGATCTCACTGATGAAGAATGG
>Ga0224554_1000074_pt1 | contig 90385 bp, 72 predicted proteins | sample 714S22024metaG_FD_180666 | JGI IMG/M metagenome (GOLD analysis project Ga0224554, IMG submission 180666) | Peat soil microbial communities from Stordalen Mire, Sweden - 717 S2 20-24 | ecosystem: Environmental > Terrestrial > Soil > Wetlands > Peat | place: Sweden: Norrbotten County, Stordalen... | reverse complement strand
CGTATCTCATCTGATTTTCAGCCTCTCGGGAGTCCTTGCCGGAAGGATTGTAACTTATTTATTTCAAAGTAGAAAGGTTGGTAGCGTTACCGGGGCTCGAACCCGGACTCTCCGCCTTGAGAGGGCGGCGTGTTAACCAGTTACACCATAACGCCATCGTCGCGCAAGCCAACATTGCGCCATCTTCGCACATTACAACATTGCGCCATCGTCGCGCGCAGGAGGATGCTTTCTCCAGCGCAGGTTCAACTATACCAGCCGTCGGCGCGCGGCTCAACCTTCATGCCTGCAATCAACCAGCGCGATCGCAATTAATCTGCGCTCCCGTGAGCCGCCTGCGCACTCTCGAAGTGGCTGCGCAAGGACCGTGGCTGCGGAAGAAACTGGCCTCATCGGCTAAAGCCGCGTTGGCTGTGAAGCCATTTACAGCACGGGTAAACCGGTGCCCTTAAGCAAGAAAGGGTATTTCCGCAGCCTGTAAACCCGTGCCCTTAAGCAAAACAGCGATAAATGACGGCGGCTACAAGCCGAGCTTCTTGACCTCGTCGTTGTAGTACTTGCGGTAGAGGATGTCCCACTCCTGGGAGCCTTCGACGATGATCTTGCGCTGGGAGGCGATCTTGAGCCGCGCGCTGGCGTCGAGTTTGGTCTCCTCGGCGAGAAGTTTTTCGAGCGATTTGCGGGCCTCCTGGCGGATGGTGTTGCGGTCCTCCAGAAAGTCGCACTCGTCGATCTCGGCCAGCGTGTCGGCCACGGTGTGGGCCAGCTTGTTCACCTTGTCGTCAGAGATCCTCACAGCACCGCCTTGTACTTGCGCACCAGCTCGTTCTTCACCTTTTTGAACATCTCCTGATAGTTGGCGCCGGAGCGCAGCATGTCTTGCTGGAAGGCCTCGAGGATGACACGGACCTCATCGTTGATGCGGTCTTCCAGCGACAGTTCTTCGACCATCGCAGCGGTTACCCGCTCGTTCAAGACGGTTGCCTTCGCCGTCCCGATCACTTTGGCGTCGACCAGATGCTTCACCGTCTGGCGCGCCAGATACCCAACATAATCTCTGGAGAAAATCATCGCGTTGCTCCAGAATACACCAGCGCGGCTTTGGATTGGCGGAACGGTTTCTTGCATTCATGGCAGACGCAGAAGCGGAATGCCGTTTGTTCGCGGTTTGATCGCCTCTTGTTCACCCCCCCCCCCCCCCCCCCCGGGGGTATCTTGCGCGGAACTTGTTTTGTATCAATAGGCTGGCGGAAGCCAGTGCCGCCAGACTATTCATTGCAAATGCTTTAGAGCTAAAGTGCCTGTTATGAAACGTATCTGCTGCATTGACGGTGCGGTGGGGAAAGGTTCGCGCTGTCCGGTGAATTCGATCCATATGTTAATTGTATCAAGCGGAGCATAACTACTATGCCAACTATTTTTCTGAGGGAAGTGGTTTAGTTGGAGTTGGTTAGGGGGATTTTTGGGGTTCGAGGGGCTTGACAAGGGGAATTGCTGGGGTTTTTGAGGAAAGAAAATGCGGGGGTCCCTCCACTCCGGTCGGGATGACGAAGTGGGTGGGTGGTGCGGAAGAGAACAGACAACGGCAAAGGCGGCGCTTTTGTGGAAGAAAGGGGTGGGCGGCTGAGGTGGACGCGGGTTCATCGGGATCCTTCGCGCTCGAAAGACGCGCTCAGGATGACAGCAAGAACAAGCAACGGCCGAGAACAGGCAACGGCGAAATGCGGGGGTCCCTCCACTGACCACCCCAACGAGCAAGTTCGCTCGTCGGGGACCCCGGTTGCGGCGGCAAAGTGCGCCGCCTCCGGTCGGGATGACGGTCGTTTTGCGTTGCTCCGGTCGGGATGACGGTCGTTGTTATTGTGCGCTCAGGATGACAAGCAAGAACGAACAACAGCGGGAGCAAACCTTATTCTGTACTCATCATTCTGTACTCATCGTATTCTGTAGATCAAGGACAATCCCGAATTCTGTAGTTCAAGGACAATCCGAATGACGACACGCATGCGAAGCCGCAAGAAGCCGGAACCGGGGCAGAAGAACACGCCGATGGCGATGGGGCCAACGATCGGGCTGATGGCGGTGTGCCTGGTGGCGATTGTGGGGATGTACTGGTGGACCAGCCGTCATGCGGCGAAACCGGATGCGCCGGTTTCAGCCCAATCCGTTCCCGCCGCGCCCGCGTTTACGGCAAAGCACATCTACAGCGAGACGGCCAGCCCGGCGCAGGACATTGCCGCCGCACTGACGCAGGCGAAGCGTGAGCACAAGCGGGTGATCCTGGACTTCGGCGGGGACTGGTGCGGGGACTGCCAGGCGCTGGACATCTACCTGCATCAGACGCCCAACGACGCGCTGCTGGAGAGGAACTTTGTGCTGGTGCATGTGTGGATCGGGCATATGGACGCCAACCTGGACGTGGCCAAGAGATATGGCGTGCCGATCGGCAAAGGCGTTCCCGCGCTGGCCGTACTGGATGGCAATGGGACGGTCGTCTACGCGCAGAAGGCGGCCGAGTTTGAAGACATGCGTCACATGGAGTCCGGCTCGGTGACCGAGTTCCTGGAAAAGTGGAAGAGCTGACGGCGCGTGGCGCGGCCCACGAACCGGTGCAGAGCGCGCCGGGGGCGCGTCGTGGACCGAAGGCGCGGCCGCGTCGCGCGCGCGTGAAGCGGCTTCTGCGCTGGTATGCGGTGTTGGCGCGGGCGCTGCACCGGACCTTGCTGAGCGCGCTGGAGCACGACTGCCTGAACGTGGCGCAATCGACCGCGTATTCGGCCATTGTGGCGCTGTTTCCCGCGCTGATAGTGGCTGCGGCTGTGATCGGGCTGCTGCCGGACACCGCGCCGGTACGCTTGCAGCTTGCGGACTTCTTCGACCGGGTGCTTCCGGCCGGGGTGAGCGCGCTGCTGGATGCGGCGTTTGAGAATGCGCCGAAGCATACCCACTCGTTGCGCGCTCTGGTGTCGGCCGGAGTGGTGAGCTTTGCCGGCGCGTCGAACGTGATTGCAACGCTGATGGAGGGGCTGCGGCGTGCGCGCGGGCTGCCACGCGATTGCTGGAGCTTCTGGCAACGGCGGAGGCGGTCGTTCGAACTGGTACCGCTGTCGCTGGTTCCGCTGACCATCGCGAGCCTGCTGGTGGTCTTCGGCCATGAGGTAAGCCAGTGGCTGGTGGCAAGCATCGGGCCGCAGGCGCGCGCGCCGATCTACGCGGCGACGCTGCTGCTTCGCTGGGCGGTTGCGGTGGGCGCAAGCGTGGGGCTGATCGCGCTGCTCTATCACATGGGAGCGCCGGAGAAGCGCGGCGACGTGCGTGCGGGCAGCGAGAGTGCGGGCGCGCAGGAGACTCCGGGATGGTGGTGGACAAGCCTGCCGGGAGCGGTGCTGGCGACAGGGCTGTGGTTCCCGGCGACGCTGATCTTCGGCTGGTATGTGACGCGGTTCACCAACTACTCGGAGGTGTATGGGCCGCTGGGCGCGGGCATCGCGCTGCTGTTCTGGCTGTACATCATATCGCTGAGCGTGCTGGCTGGGGCGGAGTTCAACGTGCATTTCAATGCGCAGATGGAGGCGCACTTTGGCGCGGCGGAGATTCCGCGCAACGGCTGAAGCAGATTCCTCCGCTGCGCTGCGGAATGACAAACAAAGTGCTGCGCGAGGTTGGTAGAATGGAAGTGAATCGCGCAAAATCAGAGATCGCGCGTTGCTGAGGCATCTTTTAGAGCTGATCTTCTGAAGACGTAGAGGCGCTATAAACATAATACTGAGATTCTGGCTGCGCCAGAATGACGACTCTCGCGGCGGTGCCAGAATGACGGCTTGAGGGTTTCGGCTCTATACCAACAAGAGAAGCACTAGAGTCAGCAGCAACAGGGCCTGCGTGCCAGGAAAAAGGAAGCCGGAATCAAGCGTATGGAAACTGCAAACCGAATGGATGGGGCACGCACACTTACGGGCAGCGGCGGCACGCTGGCCGGACTGGAGCACACGCGGCGGGCCAAGATCGTGGCGACGCTGGGGCCATCGTGCAATACGGCGGAGGTCTTTCGCGAGTTGGTGCGTGCGGGCGCGGATGTGGCGCGGCTGAACTTCTCTCACGGGACGCACGAGGGAAAGGGCGAGCTGATCCGCATGGTGCGGGCGGTGTCTGTGGAGCTGAACAAGCCGATCTGCATTCTGGCCGATCTACAGGGGCCGAAGATCCGAACCGGAAGGCTGAAGGACCATGAGCCGGTGCAACTGGAGGCGGGCAAGCTGCTGACGATTACGCCACGCGATGTGGAGGGAACGGCCGCGGTGGTGGGGACGACCTTCCGGACGCTGGCGGAGAACCTGGAGCGGAGGTCGCGCATTCTGCTGTCGGACGGACTGATCGAGTTGCGGGTGGTGCGCATCGCGGGCGCGGACGTGGTCTGCGAGATCGTCAACGGAGGCGTGCTGGGCGAGAACAAGGGGATCAACCTGCCGGGAATCCCGGTGAAGGTGCCGTCGCTGACGAAGAAGGACGAGGAGGACCTTGAGTTCGCGGTGGGCGCGGGAGTGGATGCGATTGCCGTCTCGTTTGTGCGCACCGCCGACGACGTGCGCCACGTGCGGCGGCGGCTGGAGGCGCTGAACTCCGACGCGTGGATCATCGCCAAGCTGGAGAAGCCGCAGGCGATCGAGCATCTTGATTCGATTCTGGAGGTTGCCAACGGGATCATGGTGGCGCGCGGCGACCTGGGCGTGGAGGTCCCGCCGGAGAAGGTGCCGGCGATCCAGAAACACATCATCCGGAGGGCTGCGGAGTATCGCAAGCCGGTGATTACGGCGACGCAGATGCTGGAGTCGATGATCGAAAACCCGCGGCCCACGCGGGCGGAGGCTTCAGACGTGGCCAACGCGATCTACGACGGGACCGACGCGGTGATGCTGTCGGCGGAGACGGCGGCAGGCAAGTACCCGGTGGAGACGGTGGCCATGATGGCCAAGATCGTGGCGGAGACGGAGTACCAGATCCGGCTGGAACCGCCGCAGCGCCAGACAACGTCGCGGACCACGCGGCTCTCTGTGGCGGAGACGATCTGCGAGTGCATGGCGCACTCGGCCGAGGACCTGGAGATGGCGGCGATCGCCATCTTCACCGAGACGGGATCGACGGCGCGGCTGCTGTCGAAGTACCGGGCTGCGCCGCCGATCTACGCGCTCTCTCCGCACAAGAAGATCGTTCGCCGCGCGGCGCTGCTGTGGGGGACCACGCCGATCCTGTGCGCGCACGCACGCGATACCGACCGGCTGGTGACGATCGCCGAGGAGATTCTGGAACGGCAGGCGGGCGTGGAGCACGGGCAGATTGTGGGGATCGTGGCGGGAACGCGGACGCGGACGGGCGCGACGAACTTCATGCGGCTGCATACGATCGGCGACCGCGGAGCAATGATCGCGGCGAAGAAGACGGGGCGGTAACGGATCACTCCACGGGCAGACACTTCGACGAGGACATGCGTCCTCGTCGAAGAGATATTGAATTGCCGAGACGTTTGAGATTGATTCCGTTCTATGGTCAGGCGTTGCCTTGCGTTCCAGCCTGACTCTCGAGTTGACGGAAGATGTCGTTCAGGTGGACGTGAATCGGAGTGCCAGCGACCTCCAGGCGTTCCGCTTCAACCCACTCCGATGCGGAACACATGCGCCCGCTGCGCGTCTTGGGATCGATGATCCAGACCGTCTCGACGCCCATCTGGCGGTAGTCCTGGCTGCGCTCCTGCAGGTCGGAGTAGCTATCGTCGGGCGAAAGAATTTCGATGACCAGAAGAGGCGGTTGGATCAGAATCTCCGGTTGCGGACCGGGCCGCAGCACCACGAGATCGGGAACGCGAACCCGCGTCGGCGAGACCTGTAGCCGCTGCTCTGTGCTGCCGATAACGTTCCAGTTCGATTCATTGTTGCCAAACCAGTGTGCCAGCAGCCATTGGATTCTTGCGTGCTCCCACTTGCCCACGTTGCGCTCCCGAAGCTCGCCGTCGATGTACTCACGGTCGGGCCGAAAGGTCGTCATGAGGTATTCGGAGACCGGAATTTGAATCGCGCTCGCCATGGGCACCAGTTTACTCCGGGACGGCGATTTTCAGCGGGAAATTCGATCGCCACACTACAATCGGGGGATGGGACGCATACGGGTACTCTCCGACCAGGTGGCCAACCAGATTGCGGCCGGCGAGGTGGTGGAGCGGCCTGCGTCGGTGGTCAAGGAGCTGCTGGAGAACTCGCTGGACGCGGGGGCGACACGGATTCGCATCGAGGTGGAAGGCGGCGGGCGCAAGCTGATCCGCATCGTGGACGACGGGCAGGGCATGGTGCGCGACGACGCGCTGCTGGCCTTCGAGCGGCATGCCACATCGAAGCTGCACAGCTCCGACGATTTGCTCTCGATCCGCACGCTGGGCTTCCGCGGCGAGGCGCTGCCGTCGATTGCAAGCGTCTCGCGGCTGACGCTGGAGACGCGCTCGGCGGAGGACGCTGCGGGAACGGCGGTGGAGATTGCGGGCGGAAAGATTCTGCGCGTGGAGGATGCCGGGCTGCCGGTGGGAACGACGATTGCGGTGCGCGATCTGTTCTACAACACACCGGCGCGGCGCAAGTTTTTGAAGTCGGAGCAGACCGAACTGGGGCACATTGCGGCGCTGGTGACGCACTACGCGCTGGCGCATCCGGAGCGGCACTTCGAGCTGCACTCGGCGACCCAGGCGCTGTTGATTGCGCCCGCGGTGGCGACGACGGGCGACCGGCTCTTCCAGATCTTCGGGCGCGAGACGGCGGAGCTGATGCTGCCCCTCGCGGCGGAGATCGACTTCGCGCGCGCGGGGCTGCCGGAGCCTCCGCCGTGGAAGCGCGAGGCGGACTACGCGCCGCAGGAGCCGGGATTTCTGCGGCTGTCGGGGTTCGTCTCCAAGCCGGAGCTGCAGAAGCTGAACCGCAATTCGGTGTATGTCTTCGTCAACCAGCGGCTGGTGCGCGACCGCGTGGTGCTGCACGCGCTGGCCGAGGCGTACCGCAACATCATTCCGCCCACGTCGTTCCCTGTGGTGCTGCTGTTTCTGGAGATGCCGCCGCAGGAGGTGGATGTGAATGTGCATCCGGCAAAGACCGAGGTGCGCTTCCGGCAGTCCAGCTTCGTGCATGACTTCATTCGCGACTCGGTGCGCACGACGCTGATGACGGCGCGTCCGGCGGCCAGCTTCGCCACGGCGTTGGGCGAGCTGCATGGAGGCGTGGCGCAGGCCAGCTCGTCGCTGCTGCTGGATGTAAGCCCGATGCCGGGCGCGCCGGACGATGTGGTCTACGCGCCGCGGGCCGAATTTTCCGGGCCGCAGGCGCTTATCGAGTCGGAGGGTGCGCCGTCGGCAGACGATGTGGATTCATTTATGCTGCGCGCGCCGATTGTGCCGCCGTCCGCGGGGCGGTTTGCGTTCAGCGACCAGGGCATTGCGGTGGGATACGAGACGGAAGCGGGCGCTGGCTCGTCATGCGGGAGCGAAGGCGCGGCGGATTTGGACGCGAGTGGAACGGAAGCAAGTGGAACGGGCGTGGCCTACGCGGGAGCTGCGGGTTCAGGTGCGGATGGGACGCTGAATGCGCTGGCGACGCTGAAGCCGCTGGGGCAGTTGCGCGACTCGTTCATCCTGGCGGCAAACGACGAGGGGCTGTGGATCATCGACCAGCATGTGGCGCATGAGCGCGTGCTCTTCGAGAAGATTCTGCGCGCGCGCGAGGTGGAGCAGGTGCAGCGGCAGCGGCTGTTGATGCCTCTGCTGGTCGATCTGCTGCCGGCGCAGATGGTGTCGTTCGCGGCGATTGCGCGCGAACTGGACCTCAACGGATTTGAGGCGGAGCCGTTTGGGCCGCGCACCCTGGCCATCAAGGCCGCGCCGGTGGGGTTGGAGGGACGCGAGCTGGAGCGGATGCTGGAGGAGGTGCTGGCCGTGCCGGAGAAGGAACAGCAACAGGAGAACGCGGAGACGCGTCGCCGCCGCATCGCTGCCTCCATCGCCTGCCACGCCGCCATCAAGATCAATATGCCGCTGGAGCCGACAAAAATCGCATGGCTGCTGGCGGAGTTGGCCAAGACCGAGCATCCAATGAGTTGTCCGCATGGGAGGCCCATCGCGCTGCGATATTCTCACAAAGACATACAGCGCGCCTTCCAGCGCATTTAGAATAGAAGTTACTGCGATGGATTGAACGACCTCATTTTTCACATAATTCTGCAGTTCGCTCTTTGAAAATTGTCCGCAACCGGCCTGAAGTTCGGCCCTGAACCCAAGAAACTCTCCAACGCACGCGCGAAGGATTGCTGCCGCGCCGCCTTCGCACTGAATCGAGCGCGCCGCCCAGCAGGAAGGCAAGCCCCATTTTGAATAGCCCGAGCAATCCGAGCAGCCCCGAAACAGCAAACCCAGGCATTCCGACCGCCGCGCAGCTTGCCGAGACGCGCCTGAAGCAGTGGCACCAGCAGGGCGAGGCCCTGTTGACGATGGAGAACCTGCGCAGTTGGATCAATACCGCGGGGCTGGTTCTGTTTGTGCCGCGTCCGCAGATCGTCGCGCCTGCGCCATCGCTGGTGGAGGCGGTGCTGGGTGAGCCGGTTGCAACCCCCACAATCGAGCAGACCACGGAAGCACACAGCCTACTGGCGCGGCTGGTGGCCGAGGGACTCGCCATGCCGCTGAACCTGCTGGGCGCGGGCGCGGGGACGGTCCATGCGGGCGCGCCGGGCGATACGCCGGACTTTGTCGCATCGACGGCGGTTTTCTCGTACGTCTTCACACTGCGCGGAGATAAGGCGTGGAAGCAGCCGCCGGTGACATCGGGCGCGTTCAAGGTGTCGCCACTGGCGCTGGCGACGCATGAGGCGCTCTCGCAGCGCGGCCCGCTTTCGGCCTACGACCTGACCACCGAGGTCGGCAAGGAAGTCACCGAGGCGGCCGTTCTGCGCGCCCTGGGCGAGCTTTGGGCGCACCTGCGCGTGCTTCCGCTGGCCCAGGCAGGAGAGAATGCCACGCTGTGGGAGCTGACGAGCGCGCGCTTCACCAAGCAGATCAAGGCGGGAGCGAACGCGGGACAGCCGTCGGCGCTCTCCGCGCTGATCTCGCTCTACCTGGGCCAGGCTGTGGTTGCCAGCGAGGACGAGATTGAGAGCTTTCTCTCGCCGTTGGCCTCGCGCTCACGCATCCGCGACGTGATCCATGCGCTGCTCTCGGCGCGGCAACTGGAGACGGTGGCGGTTGAGGGACGCACCATGCTGCACGTCGCGGGAGAGCTGCCAGCGTTCCTTGCGCCGGAGGCGGCGACGGTCGAGGGGCTGGCGGCAGATGTTATTGAGGGCGAGGGTGCGGTCGAAGCGGATGCAGCCGCCGGCGCGGAGGGTGCAGTCGAAGGCGCGCCGCGGATTACGAAGTTCATCCCCAAGCCGCGCAAGATTGGGACGGGGTATCTGGCCAAGGCGAAGCCGTCGAACGTTGGCGCAGGCGCAAAGCCTGGACCGTATGAACGCGGCAGAAAGCCGGGATTCGGCGCGAAGACGGGATTTGGCGCGAAGCCCGCGTTCGGCGCGAAGGCTGGATTCAAGGCTGGATTCAAGCCGCGCGCGGGCGCGGGGCCAGCACCCGACCGCGAGCGGAGACCGTTCAGCAAGACAGCCGCTGGATTCGACAAAACAGCGGGCTTCAAAAAAACGGGTGGCTTCGACAAGCCGTGGGAGGAAGAGAAGCAGCGCAGGCTGGCGGCTGCGGCGCGGCCGTCGGAGGTTCCGGCGGAGTTCGACGGCTCGCAGGTCGATCTGGCCGCAGCGGGAGCAGCGGGAGACGCCGCTCAATCGGTTCAGCCCCGCGGGCCGCGCGTTGCCAGGCCGGGCTTCACCAAGCCGCGCGAGTACAAGCCGCGCGAGTATAAACCGCGTGGGGCAGAGAGCGATGGGCGTCCGCCACGCAAGACGTTCAGCAAGCCGGGAACCTTCGGGCGCAAGCGGGAGGGATCGGCGGCGCGGCCTGCGTTTGGCAGCCCACGCGCACCAGGCTCCTACGCACCACGTCCATCGGGCGGTACGGGTTTCAGCGGCAAGCCGCGATTCTCTAAAACCAGCTCCAATTCCAATTCCAATTCCAATTCCAATTCCAATTCCAATTCCAAAGACAAGTTTGCCGGCAAACCAGTCGCCGGCAAACCCTTCGCGGGCAAGCCGAGAGATGGCGGCGAACGAGGCTTCAGCACGGAGAGCGGCAAGCGCGTCTACAGGAAGTTCGATGCGCCGCGCGAGCGCCCTGCTCGTCCGTTCTCCTCAGACCGGCCCGCACGGCCCTACTCCTCAGACCGGCCTGCGCGCACAGCCCGCGCGGAGGGGGCCGACGGATCTGCCGGGAAGCCGACTGGAGAGTTTGCGCCGCGCAAGTTCGCAGGCAAGCCATTCGGCAAGCCGGGCGGATTCGCTGGCAAGAAGCCGTTTGGCAGGTCTTCAGGCAAACCCAGTGGATTTGCCGGGAAGCCCACTGGCGATTCTGCGCCGCGCAAGTTCGCAGGCAAGCCGGGGGGATTCGCGGGCAAGAAGCCGTTTGGCAAGTCATCGGGCAAGCCGGGGGGATTCGCCGGCAAGAAGCCGTTTGGCAGGTCTGCGGGCAAGCCGGGCGAGGCGTTCCCCGGCAAGCCCAGCAGTACATTTGCAAAATTTGCCGAGAACAAGAAGCCCTTCGGTAAGCGGGCACCCGCGCGCAAGTTCAAACCCGGAAAGGATGAGTCCGCCTGATGCGCCTCCAACCCAAGCCCACGGAAGTTGCCGTTCCCACGCACGACGAAGCACCCAGCGGCCCACGCCGTCCAGTGATTGCCATCGACGGGCCGGCCGGTGCCGGCAAGAGCACGCTGGCGGCGCATCTGGCGCGTCACTTCGGCTTCCTCAACATCGAGACCGGCGCGATGTACCGCGCGCTGGCGCTGAAGGCGATCGAAAGCGACTATTCGTTCGATGAGGAGGCCCCGCTGCTGGCGCTGGCCGAGGCGACCCGCATCCAGCTCGAGCCGCACCTGGATGGCACCCGCGTCCGGCTCGATGGCATGGACGTCTCGCAACGCATACGCGATGCGGATGTCACCTCGGCGGCGTCGCAGATCTCCATTCATCCCAATGTTCGCGCGTGGATGGTCCAGCAGCAGCGAGTGCTGGGGGCCAAGGGCGGCGTGGTGATGGAGGGGCGCGACATCGGGACGGCGGTCTTTCCCGACGCCGATGTCAAGATATTTCTGGACGCCGCGCCGGAGGTCCGCGGCAACCGGCGCTTCCGCCAGGCCGCTCCCATTGAGCAGACCACGGCGCGCCAGACCGAGTCGCGCCAGGAGCCTGCGCCGGAGACCGCCGAGCAGCAGCTCGCGACCGAGCAGGCGATTGTGGAGGAGATGCGCGAGCGCGACCGCCGAGACCGCAACCGGGCCGAATCGCCGCTGCGCCCGGCCGTGGACGCGGTGATTCTGGACTCGACCGCGATGGAACTGGAAGAGGTGCTGGCACGGGCGGAGGAGATCGTCCGCACCCACCTGCCGCCGGCCTGACGCGGTCCCGGCGCTGGGTTTGCGGGGTCTCCCGACGCGGTTCTACCGAGGTCTTCCGCGCGGCAGAGGAACTGGCGCGGTCATTGCTGGCAGGATCTTTTAACCGGCTGCTGAGCATTGCAAATAAAATAGTTACGAATTATCTCGCATTGTTTATTGCATTCTGTGCTAATCTTCAAACATCGTTCGAATCAGATTGGTTTCAACGACGCTTGTATGATCTCGATCCCCGATTTGGATCTTGCGGCAAATTCATTTGTACTAAGGAAAGAAACAACATGGAACAGGGAACAGTGAAGTGGTTTAACGATGCCAAGGGGTTTGGCTTCATCAGCCGTCAGAACGGCGAGGACGTGTTTGTTCACTACTCGGCGATCAATTCGAACGGTTTCAAGAGCCTTCAAGAAGGACAGGCTGTGCAGTTCAACGTAGTCAAGGGGCCCAAGGGCTGGCAGGCGTCTGACGTTCAGCCTCTCTAGTCTTTGGTACAGACTCTAATACTTAGCTGCATTCTATAGCCGTACCAACGGCTAAACAAAGATTTGCGGGAGGGATGGCTGCGGCTGTCCCTTTTCGTCGTTTAACGGCAGCGAGTCAGCAAGGCAGCGGTATGGTCAGGGCTGGGGTTCGGTTGGCTGGGCGGTTTCCGGGGCACCGGGAACCTCGGCAACGCCGGGAAGGATCGTGGAGCTTGCGCGAAACTTGCGGTAGTCGGACTCGCGCTCGTCGATCGCGCCGCTGTGGTTGAAGAAGAGGGCGATGCGCGCCGAACCGCGCCCGCTGAACGACGCAGGCAGCCATACCTCGTCGTTGACCTTGGTCCACTCCGATTGGAACGATGCGCCTTTGTGGACGTCGGCAAGCAGACCGCCGGCAACTTTGTAATCATCGAAAAAGTGCGCTTCAATGCGCACCAACGCGTGGTCCTGCTCGTCCACCCAGACGGTTCCCGCGAGATTGCGGATGGCTCCTTCCACTACATTGCGAGATTTTGCGCGGGGATCGCCTGCGTAGTCGACGGCGATGGTGTCGCGGCCATGCAATTGCACCCGTCGCGGATTGCTGAACGCGCCCAGTTCGAGGAAGCGCGCAAAGGTTATCTCTTCGGAGTTTTTCTTGTTCTGTGGCGGCTCGCCGGCGGCGATCTTTTCGTTACGCTCCTTGGCTTCCGCGATGCGTTGGTCGATGCGTTCGTTCTGCTTCTTCAATTCGTCGCCGGATAGAGGTTTACCATCGCGCGATAGCAGCTTGTTGAAACATGCGACGTTGACACAGAAGAACTGCCTCTCGACGGTTGTGGTCTTTTTCACGGCCCCGTGAGAGTCAAGGTCCTGCTCCGTGGTGATCGTGCGATAGATGTATTGCTTGATCGTCTTCCGCGAGGCCTTCTCTTGCGCCTCCACCTGCACCATCAGCTCGTTGATCTCGGGCAATGGCCGATAAGAGCCGCCACCGCTGGCAGGCTGCGGCTTGGTGACGGGGAGCGACGGGGATGCGGGCGCGGGCTGGTCTGAGGCTGGCGTTTGCGCCTGTGCATTGCATAAGCCGCAGGCCAAGAGGAACGTCGATAGTCTCAACAGCACGACAAACCCGGGCCGGCCCTTTCTAGAACACGTGACCATGGGATAACTATACTGGCCGATCCTGGCTGCTGTTCCCTGCGCCCGAGTCTGCATTGGAGGGTTTGGCATCTAAAGGATGACAGAGGAAACGGAATGGCCGGCAGCACACAGATTCAACCACACGCCGCGACGGCGGAAACAGCTACGAATCATTCAGAGCAGCGCGAGGCAATCTTCGATGTCTTTCGCCGCTGGGGCTATCTGCAGTCGTGGCTCGATCCGCTGGGCCAGTACCTTCCGCCGGAGCCGTTTCCGGTGCCTGCGCCGACGGGCCCGGTCGCGGACGAGGCGCGCAGCTACTACAGCGGCACCATTGGCATCGAGTTCATGCACCTCCCAAGTCAGGCCCAGCGGCAGTGGCTGGCCGAGCAGATGGAGCAGCCGGCGCGCCGCGCCGGCCAGCCGCATGTGCTGACACAGTTGATCCGCGCGGACATCTTCGAACAGGTAATCCAGTCGCGCTACCTTGGCACCAAGCGATTTTCTCTCGAAGGTCTTACCGCGCTGATTCCCTTCCTCGACGAAGTTCTCCGCGTCAGCGTTCTGGCCGGAGTGACCAGGGCGCTGATTGCGATGAGCCATCGCGGGCGCCTCAACGTCATGACCAACATCATCGGGCGCGCGCCGTCGGAGATCTTCGCCGAGTTCGAGGATGTGGATCCGCGCAGCGTGCTGGGCGGCGGCGACGTGAAGTACCACATCGGCGCGACCGGCGAGTGGCAGGCCGAGGACGGCGGCGCGATCGAGCTGCACCTGGTCTCCAACCCGAGCCATCTGGAGGCGGTCGATCCGGTGTTACTGGGGCGGGCGCGCGCGCGGCAGACGCGGCTGGGCGAGGATGGAACGCAGCGGGTGCTCCCGATCATGGTCCACGGCGACGCGGCGTTCGCCGGCCAGGGCATCGTCGCCGAGAGCCTCGTCCTCGGCTCGCTGAATGGCTACGACGTGGGCGGAACGGTGCATGTCATCGTCAACAACCTGCTTGGATTTACCGCGCTGCCCGAGGAGGGAAACGCCTCGCGCTTCTCGAGCGACCTGGCCAAGCGGCTACCGATTCCCATCTTCCATGTGAATGCGGAGGACCCCGACGCGGTGGTGCGCGTGGCGGCCATTGCGGCGGAGTTCCGTCACCGCTTCCACTGCGATGTGCTGGTGGACCTCATCGGCTACCGGCGGCACGGCCACAGCGAGGTGGACGATCCGACGGTGACGCAGCCGCTGCGCTACGCGAAGATCAAGAGTCGGCCGTTCCTCTACCAGTTGTACGCCGAGCAGATGCGCGTCGATCCCACCGCCGAGGTGGGTCAGGTGCGGGAGGAGTTTCTCGCCGACCAGAAGACCGCGAGTCTGGCGCAACGAAAACCGCGGCTGGCGCAGATGCCGAGCTACTGGGACCCCTACAAGGGCGGGCCATTGCTGCCGGAGTACGAGGTACCTACGGGCCTCGCGCCCGATCGCATCGCCGAGCTGTGCCGGCGCATATCGCGCACACCCGTTGGCTTCCACGTCCATCCCAAGGTGCGGAAGCTCTACGAACAGCGCATCAAGATGGGCGTGGGCGAAGTTCCCTTCGACTACGGCGCGGCGGAGCTTCTCGCCTTTGCTTCCCTGCTCGACGCGGGCACGCCGGTGCGGCTGAGCGGGCAGGACTCGCGGCGCGGGACGTTCAGCCAGCGCCATGCCGTGCTGGTGGACATCGAGAACGAGCAGCGCTATTTTCCGCTGCAACATCTCGGCGCGAAGCAGGCGCGCTTCGAGGTCTACAACTCGATGCTGTCGGAGGCCGCGGTGCTGGGCTTCGAGTACGGCTACTCGCGCGACAGCCCGGAGACGCTGGTGCTGTGGGAGGCGCAGTTCGGCGACTTCGCCAACGGCGCGCAGATCATTATCGACCAGTTCATCGCGGCGGGCGAGGCCAAGTGGAACCTGCTCTCCGGGCTGGTGCTGCTGCTTCCGCACGGCTACGAGGGGCAGGGGCCGGAGCACTCCAGCGCGCGCGTGGAACGCTACCTGCAGCTCGCAGCGGGCGACAACATGCAGATCTGCCAGCCCTCGACCGCAGCGCAATACTTCCATCTGCTGCGGCGGCAGGCGATGCGCTGCTGGCGCAAGCCGCTGGTGGTGTTTACGCCGAAGAGCATGTTGCGCAACGCGGACGCAGCATCGCCGCTCGCGGATTTCTCTGCGCCGCATTATTTCAATGTGATTCCCGACAGCTCGGTGCGCGGGCCGCGGCGTATGCTGGTCTGCTCCGGCAAGATCGGTCACACTCTGCGCGTGGAGCGCAAAAAACGCAAGGACAGCTCCGTCGCAATTATCTTTCTCGAACAGCTCTACCCGTGGCCCGAGGACGAGATGCAGGCCGCGCTCGATCAGCATCCCGAGGCCGGCGAGATCGTGTGGGTGCAGGAGGAACCGGCCAACATGGGCGCGCTCACCTACGTTCTGCCGCATCTGCGCCGCATGAGTGCCGACCGCGCCGTGCTCAGCGTGAAGCGCTCTGCCAGCGCAAGCCCCGCGACCGGCTCCGCCAAGGCGCACGCGCTGGAAGAGAAGACCCTGATCGACCTCGCCTTCGGCGCATAAAGCGGATTCACTCTATCCCGTGAGCGCTACTGCGCGTACTTCACCTGCTCGGTGACCCAGTCGGTCCAGATGGCCTCGTCGATGGGGCAGGCCAGCGGCGCGCCGTCGAGGACTGCGGCGACAAAGTTCTCCACCGCTGGGTAATGCACATTCGCATGAGGCGGGAGCTGCTCCTCGGTCAACCTGCCATCGCTCGCCAGCAGGCGCAGCGTGGGGCCGTTGAGCGGGTCGAGGCTGATCTCGCCCTCGCTGCCGATGATGCGGAACTGGTCGCGCTGAATGCGCGAGTTCCAACGCACGTCGATGACGGCGTGAATGCCGCCCGCGTATTCGACCAGCGCGGTGGCCGAGTCCTCCACCGCCAGTTCATGCAGCGCGTTCGAGAGCAGCCCGGTCGCGCGCTGCGGACGCCCGAACAAATAATTACACGCGTCGATGCGGTGCGATCCGACATCGTAGAGCGGCCCTCCGCCGGCGATGGCGGGGTCCTTCAGCCACGCGCGGTCGGGACTCTCCAGCCAGCCGTGGTAGTTCGCCTCCACCAATACCGGCTGGCCGATGGCGCCCTCGGCGATCAATTCCTTCGCGCGGATTAATTTGGGATAGAGGCGGCGGTAGTAAGCGACGCCCAGCAGGCGACCGGAGTGGCGCGCGGCCTCGGCCATGGATTCGGCCTGCGCAAAATTGAGTGCGACGGGCTTTTCGCAGAGTACATCCTTGCCTGCGCGCAGGCTGGCGATGGTGTGTTCTGCGTGCAGCGCAACGGGCGAGGCGACGTAGACGGCGTCGATCGCAGGATCGCGCAGCGCTTCGCTGAGATCGGTGTAAACGAGCGCGCCGGGGTAGGCCGCAGCCTTGGCGGGCGAGCGCGTGAGCAGGGCGTAGAGGCGGCTGCGCGGCTGGGCCAGTACCGCGGGCAGAACGCGCTTGCGAGTGATGTCTCCGACGCCGATGACTAGCCAGTTGAACATGGTTCTATCCCTTCATTGCAGGCGGTGTAGTGTATTGATGCGCGGAGCGAGGTTCGAGGTTCGAAGCACAAAACGCAAAGCTGTTGACCTTGCCGCACACGCGCAGCCGCACCATCGTCTTCCCTTCTCCAGCACCGCCTGAAAGCGCTTTGCACGGTCCGCCACAGATGCCTCCCGACCCATTATCGTACCTCCGCGACGTTCCACGGACGGTAGCGATAAAATCATAGGCATCGCTACCCATTCCAATCCGCGCGTCTTTCTCTCCGCCGGCGAGGCCTCGGGCGACCACTACGGCGCGGGGATTATTGCCGAGCTGCGCGCGCGACTGGCCACCGCGACTTTTACCGGACTGGGCGGAAATGCCATGGCCGGCGCAGGACAGGAGCGCATCGTGCGCGCCGAAGACGTGGCCCACATGGGCTTCACCGAGGTTGTGCGCCACGCGCCGTATATCTACTCGCAGTACCGCAAGCTGGTCGCGTCGATCCGGCGCGCGCGGCCCGACGTTGCGATTCTCATCGACTTTCCCGAGGTCAATTTTCGCCTCGCGCGCCAACTCAAGCGGCTGGGCGTTCCCGTGCTGTGGTTCGTCAGCCCGCAACTATGGGCGTGGAAGCGCGGACGCCTGCGGCTGGTGCGGCGGTTCGTGGACCGCATGATGGTGATCTTCCCCTTCGAAGCCGCGTTCTACCGCGCGCGCGGAGTCGATGCAGAGTTTGTCGGACATCCGCTGGCCGCGCTTTCGCTGCCCGCCATCACGCGCGAGGATTACGCCGCCGCGCATGGTCTCGATCCGGCAAAGCACTGGGTTGCACTGTTGCCGGGAAGCCGCCAGAGCGAGATCCGGGAGAACCTGCCTCAGATGCTACAGGCCGCGGCCAATCTGAATCTGGACCTGAATCTGGAGAAGAAGAGGAGCTGCCAGTTTCTGCTGCCGGTGGCATCGACCATCGACCTTGCGTGGATCAAAGATGAGATTGCCGCACACGAATCTGCTGTGAAGAAGAAGCTGCCCGGCTTTGCGGTGCTGCCGCGGATCGTACTGGTGGACGACGCGCGGGCTGCACTCTTTCACGCGCGCGCCTCGGTCGTGGCCAGCGGCACGGCGACGGTGCAGGCGCTGACCATCGGCACGCCGTTTGTCGTGGTCTACCGCGTCTCCGGGCTCACCTTCGCGCTGGCCAGGCGGATGATTCACTATCCCGCCGAGATCCCTGCCGAGCGCGACGCCGACGGCAACCTGCCGGTCGCGATGGTCAATTTGATTGCGGGCAAACGCATCGTCCCCGAGCTGCTGAACCGGCGCTTCACGGCCGCCAACCTGATCGCCGCACTGCGCCCGCTGCTGGACGAGACGCAAGAACGCCGGGAGAGCATCGCCGCGCTGGCCGAAGCGTGCGTCAAGCTGCTGCCCACCCCCGCCCAAACAGGACAACCCGAAGACCCCATTCGCCGCGTCTCGGATGCCGTCGTCGAGCTGCTGCAATCCACACCCATCGACGCGCTCCGAAGCGTCTCCAGCAGCGTCTAATCGGTAGCGTTCAGAATTGCCTCACCGTGCAGTACCATAAGCAACTAGAGGATGAACGCAACTTGAGGACACCAGCACGCATGCTTCTTCGCCGCCGAATCGGCATCTACCTCCTCGCCGTCTGCGCACTCGCGCTTCCCTGCTGGATGACTGCGAATGCCGCGCCAGCGCGCGCGCAGTTCAACATTACCGGCTATGTCATCACCGCCGACCTCGACCCCGCCACCGGCAAGCTGACGGCCACAGCCGATGTCAGCTTCACCGCGCTGGAAGACTTGACCTCCGCAACCTTTGAGCTGAACAACGGCCTCAATATCACATCGCTCACCGACAACACGGGCGCCGCGCTCAACTCAGAGCGGCTGGCGGCCAACTTCACCGTGCGCGTGACGCTGCCTACGCCGCTGGCCAAAGGCTCCAGCAACACCTTCCACTTCGCGTACTCGGGCGTGCTGACCGGCTCCGACACCAGCCCGGTTGACGGGATTAAACTCGCCGCCATCGCCGACCCCATCAGCATGTTGCTCTACGCGGGGCGCTGGTTCCCTCTCTCGACGCCGGGCCTGTTCACAGACCGCTTCACCAGCGAGATGCACATCCGCGTGCCTGCCGATTACACCGCGGTCGGCAGCGGGACCACGTCCAAGAAGACGCTGCCCGACGGGCGCAACGAGTTCAGCTTCGTCTGGTCGAAGCCGGGATTTCCGGGAACGATTGTCGCGGGAAAGTTTCTTCCGCCGATCACCGCATCGGGCATCAGCAACATCCACGTCTATGTCACAGAGAAGCGCAAGGACGGCGCGCCGGACTTCGCCGCTCTGGCCGGGCGCGAGTTCGAGTATATGACCAGCGTCTTCGGCCAGCCGGAGTCGGGCCGCATCAACATCGTCGAGCTGCCGGAGGACGCAGTCAGCGCCGCATGGGCGCCGGAGATGGCATGTATCGCGGGCAATCGCATCGTGGACCGCACGGCAGCCTCGCAGCACCTGCTCAGCAACACGCTGGCGCATCAGTGGTGGGGCTCGGAGGTATCGCCCGCAACGCTGAACGACGCGTGGATCACCAACGGAATGTCCCGCTACGGCGAACTGATGTACTTGGAGGATTCGTCCGGCAAGAACGCATTTCAGACCGCCATCGGCGACGTCTCCGCCGGAGCGCTGGCCTACGACACCGAGCCGCTGAGTACGCTGGGCCGGCTCGACCCCTTCTCGCCGCAGTTCCAGTCGATGACGCTGGAAAAAGGCGCGATGGTCTTCCACATGCTGCGCTGGGAGATGGGCGACGACGCATTCCAGAGCTTCCTGCGCGGTCTGCTCTCGCAATATACAGACAAGGGAATTCGCGGCTCCGATGTGGAGACGGTGGCCGAGGCGCAGCCGGTCCATAGCGCGAACAACGGGGGCTCACACCTCGAACTCACCTCATTTTTCTCGCAGTGGATCGACGGCACCGGCGCGCCAGCCTTCGCCGACAAGTACTCCGTCTACCGCCTGGGCAACAACAAGGGCTTCCGCACGGTGGGATCGATCGGCGAAGACCTCGACCTCTTCCGCATGCCGGTGGAGCTGCGCATCGAGACCGACGGCAAGACGGAGGATCGGCGCATCGACGTGGCGGGCAGCGACTCACCCTACATGGTCGAGACCTTCGGACGGCCGCGCCGCATCACCATCGACCCGGAGAACTGGCTGCTGAAGAGCACGCCCGACCTGGCCATCCGCGTGGCCGTGCTGCGTGGCCAGCAACTGGTGGCGCAGGGCGACCTGATCGGCGCGCTGGCCGAGTACCAGAAGGCGCTCGACGAAAATAAATCCAGCTCGCTGGCCGCCTACCGCATCGCCGAGGTCTTCTTCATGCAGCGCAACTACCAGGCCTCGGCCAACAGCTTCCGCGACGCCCTGCGCGGCGACGGCGACCCGCGCTGGACAGAGGTATGGAGCCACATCCACCTGGGCTACATCTTCGACGTCACCGGGCAGAGGGAGCGCGCGGTCAACGAGTACCGCCTGGCCGTGCAGACCAACGACAACACGCAGGGCGCCATCAACGAGGCCCGCGCGCGCATGGCAACCCCCTACAAACGCGAGCACACCGACAACTAGAGGATTTTGCCAATGGTGTAGACCGCCGCGCAGCGAGCAAAATGCGGGGATTCTTCCCCTTCGGCAAGCTCAGGGTCAGAATGACAATTCTCTCTTTGGTGTGCAAAGAAATCCACAGCCATTCTCCCGTGGCTACAACTTGCGCTCTATCCCATAGTGCGGAAGTGCTATGTATCTTCGTGATAGCCGCGCGGATCATTGTTTCTGGAAGCGGCCAAGCCGTTGGCACGGAGTTTGCAATGGTTCCCTCTGCATCTCTCGCATTGGTCTTGCCGGAAATAATACTGCTGCCCCGTCCGATTGCCCTGCGCCCGGACTGGGACAAAGGGGATTCCCAATGATCCGCTGGTCGCGAGCCCTGGAGCCCTCCATGGATTTGTGTAGCCTGCCGTCGCCATGCCGCATTCTGCAAAGTGTGGCCGGCATGGCGTTCAACTTCAGCAAAATCGAGATTTCAGCCCCTGCGGCGCAGCACAATGCAGCCAGGCCGGCGGGGATCCAAGCGGATGCAGCAGCCTTCGCGCGCGTCGAAACCCGCAGGTCTTGCTTCGAGATTCCCCAATGTTCGCTGGCCAGATAGATCTAGAACGAGAGCGCGAGCAGCCTCTCCCATAACGCAGGATCGACGGGTACTCCGAGGCGGAGGTTCTCTTCGCGCAGGCGAAGCGTCTGTTGGCCTGGGTAGCGCACGGGGTGGGCGGGATCGATTGCCATGGATGCGTGGAGCGAATCCAGAATGCCGTTGGCGATGCGGTCGAGCTCGGGACGCGCGGCAAAGCTCGCGGGATCGATGGCCAAAAATATCTGGCTGAGGCCGGACTCGCGCGCGGGATCGCGTGGGAGTTGGTGGGTTGCGAGGCCGCCGGAGAGCATCGCGGCGAGCAGATCGAGGACCAGCGACAGGCCCGAGCCCTTCCAGTAGCCGATGGGCAGTGCGCGCTGCGAGGCTTCAATCGCGGCGGGATCAGTGGTCAATTCGCCTGCCGCGTCGTATCCTCCCGCAACCGGCAACTGCTCGCCGCGTGCGGCGTAGGCGGAGATCGATCCATAAGAAAATTGCGAGACCGCCATGTCCAGCACAACGTGTGCTCCGTCCGTGCGCGGAATGGCGAGCACCAGCGGGTTGTTGCCCAGCGTGGGCGAGATCGCGCCCCAGGCGGGCAGGTTGGCCAGCGTGTTGGTCCAGCAGATGGCGAAGAGGCCGGCTTCCGCGGCCAGCCAGCCGTAGCTGCCGCCGCGCATCCAGTGGTTGGTGTTGGCCAGTGCGACGCCGCCCAGGCCATGCAGGCGGGCAAGCTCGATGGCGCGCTCGATCGCTGCGTAGGCGTTCAGGTTGCCGGGGCCGAGATGCCCGTCCCAGCGCTCGATGGCCGCGGCACCGGCGACGCGGGTGGGCTCGGCGGCGAGGTCGATGCTGCCGTTGGCGACCATCTCAGCGAAGCGCGGAAAGCGGTTGAGGCCGTGGGTGTAGACGCCGTCGCGGGTGGTCTCGGCGAAGAGGCGCGCGCAGAGTGCGGCGCGATCTCCATCCAGACCGAGATGCAGCATCGCGCGGTGCAGCGCGTTGTAGAGGTCGGTGTAGGGAACTCGAAGCATGGCAGTGTCCAGTCTAGAGCGGTTTCACCGCAACTGTTATCGCGCGAGAATTATTACAGTGGTTTTCTTGAGGAAACCCACGCAAACGTTCTTCGCTCCTGTAAAGGCCTGCGGTGAAACCGCTCTATCGCTGCGCGGCTCTACGCCACCAGGACGTCCGTCTGGCTGAAGTCGTTGCCCTTGAAGAGCAGCGGTTCGCCACGCTGCTTGGCCAACGCATAGGAGAAGCAATCGCCAAAGTTGAGCCCTGCCGGATGTCTACCCTTGCCGAACCGGCGGAATCCGTCCCGCGCAAGCAATGCCTGTTCGTGATCGACCGGAAGCACCACCAGTCGCAACCGTGTTGTCAGGATGTCGAGGGCAGCAATCGGATCTGGCCGTCGCCGCCGAATTGCCACAATCGAGGCCTCTGCCAGAGTGGCAGCCGAGATCAGCCGAATCCGATCATTCAAAATAGCAGAAGCATAGATCGACGCATCCGGCTCATTCAGAAAGATCGCCATCAGCGCAGACGAGTCGATGACCATTACTCGCAGATTCCGTCCGGGCCATAGCCCAGAATCTCGTCGTCAGTCAGCTCCGTATTGATCGGCCGCAGCTTGAAGCTGCGCATCAGCTCAAGAATCTCATTCACCGTCGGAGATGGAAGATCGACGCCAGCGGGCGTGAGACGAACGATCCGCTCATCCGCCGCCGTGCCAATTGCATCCGTGATGGATTCGCCAGTCGTCAAAGCCATATCCCGGACCTTCTGTTCAACCGCCGGATTGTTGATATGCAGCGCCATGTACACAGTGTACATGACTGGCTCATTCCGTCTCGGCTTCTTGTTCCTCTTCTTCTTCCTCCACCTTGTCGCCCTCGCCGGGTGCCAGAAAGAGGTTCATCTCCAGGCCGTGCTGGCGGGTGTAGAGGTCGTAGTAGCGGCCGCCCAGGCGGTAGAGCGACTCATGCGTGCCGCGTTCGACGATCAGGCCTCCCTCAATCACCAGGATCTGGTCGGCGCGGCGGATCGTCGACAGCCGGTGCGCGATGACGAAGGTGGTGCGCCCCTGCATCAGGTGCTGCAAGCCGCTCTGGATCATCGCCTCGGACTCGGAGTCGAGCGAGCTGGTCGCCTCGTCGAGGATCAGAATCCGCGGGTCGGCTAGGATCGCGCGCGCAATCGAGATGCGCTGCCGCTGGCCGCCGGAGAGCTTCACTCCGCGCTCGCCGACGATGGTCTCGTAGGCCGCGGGAAACTTCTCGACAAACTCATCGACGCGCGCGATGCGGCAGGCCTCCATCCACTGTTCCTGTGTCGCTGACGGGCGCGAGAACAGCACATTCTCGCGAATGGTGCCGTCGAAGAGGAATGTCTCCTGCAGCACCACGCCGAGCTGTTCGCGGTAGCTGCTCAGGCGGATCGTCGACAGATCCACGCCGTCGATCAAAATCTGCCCCGTTGTTGCCGTGTGGAAGCCGCAGATCAGGCTGATGACCGTCGACTTGCCCGAGCCTGACGACCCCACCAGCGCGGTCACCGTTCCCGGCTTCGACTCGAAGCTGATGCCGTGCAGCACCGGCTTGCCCGGCTCATATGCAAACACCACGCGGTCAAACGCAACATCGCCGCGAATCGGTTCCACCACATTCACCCGTCGCGGCTCGCTGTCCTCCGCCTGCTCACTCAGAATCTCGGTCGTCCGGTCCAGTCCCGCAAACGCTTCTGTCAGTTGTGTGCCGATGGCCACCAGTTGCGCAATCGGCGCCACCAGGAATGCCAGCAGCAGGATGAACTGCGTATATCCGCCGATGGTCAGCTTCCCGACTGCGTGTTCGTGCGCCCCCAGGTACATCACCAATCCGCCCACCACCCCCAGCACAAGCGTCGAGGAAAGCGTCATCACAGACTGCGCCGTCAGCGAGCGGAACACATTGTCCAGCAGCCGCTTCACGCCTCCGCCGAACACGCGCGCCTCGCTCGCCTCCGCGTGATAGCCCTTCACCACGCGTATGCCGCCCAGCGATTCCGTCAGCCGCCCCGTCACCTCGGCGTTCAGCTTCGCGCGCTCGCGGAAGATCGGCCGGATGGTACTGAATGCCCGCTGCAGAATCAGTCCAAAAACCACCAGAATGCCCACCGTCAGCAGCGTCATCAGCATATTCAGGTGGATCAGGTAGTAGAACGCCACCACCGCAGACAGTATCCCGCCCACAAACTGCACCAGCCCCGTGCCCACCAGGTTACGCACGCCCTCCACATCCGTCATGATGCGCGCCACCAGCGTGCCGGTCCGGTTTTCGTCGTAGAAGGCCACCGGCAACCGCCCAATATGCTCCTGCACCTTCATGCGCAGTTCGCTGATCAACTGCTGCCCGCCCTTCGAGAGCAGTTGAAACAGAGCGTATGACGTGATTCCCTGCACCACTGTGGCTATCACCACTCGCGCGGTCAGCCACGGCAGCAGATTGGTATGTCCCCCTACCATCACATCATCGATCAGCGGCCGCACTGACTTCGGCAGCACAAAGCTGCACAGCGTGTTGATGACCATCAGCAGCAGGCTGAAGCTCAGCAGCACTCGCCGCGGCTTGATCAGCTTCCAAACCTCGGGAAGCACTTTTTTCAGCTTTGGCTTGGGCCGCTTGGCGGTCAGGTCGGCTGTCAGCGCGCGCCCAGTTCCCCGGCTCGGCCGGTCTCCCGAAGGCATCCCACCACCCATCCCACCCCCCATGCCGGATGTTCCAAACGACGAAGCCATATTGAGTTAGTGTACCCCGATCCGCGGCGCGACTGGCGGAGCCTGCGATAAGATGGAGCGATTCAGCAACAGAAAGCGGTTCAGTAGCATACATATTGGGAAGCCGTGCGTCTGAAGGAAGATAGGCAGGTGAAGACCTTGTTGACAAAGAGTATGGCGGGAAACGCGCGTGGATTGTTTCTTCTGTCGATCGCTGGTGCGCTGCTGACAGCGGCGAGTGCGGCTGCACGGGCGCAGGTGGCTCCGCTGGCGCCTCGCTGGCTGGCGGGAACGCCGACGCCGACGGTAGAGACGTTCGCGGATGGGCTGGCACGGCACCACATCGATCTCACCGAGTCGGCATTGATTGCCGCGCTCGCGGCCCCGGACGGCGAGGTGCGAAGCCTGGCGGCGGCGCAACTGGCGGCCATGGACGACCATCCGGCGCTGACCGCGATTCTTGACGCGCTGGATGCTGAACCAGATCCCCAGGTGCAGGTGAATCTGGCGGGAGCGGCGACCTGGCTTGGCTCGAACCGCGCTCTCGACCGGTTGCAGCGGCTCTGTCAGAACCTGAATGTGCCTTCGACGACGCGACTGGATGCCGCGCGCTACGTCTCCAATAAGGAGCTGCCAACTTGCTTCTCCGCGGTGGAGCAGATTGAGCAGGCCGAGCAGGACGCAAGCATACGCGTCCTGGCGCTACAGGCCGCGGTGATCTATCGAGGGCAGGGCGATCGGGCGCAAGCCCTGGCCGTCCTTGCGCTGGCGGACCGTGACCCAACGGTGCGCATTGCGGCGGTAGAGGCGCTGCGGTTGCTGCGCGCAACCGGCGCGGTCGATGCGCTTGGCCGCGCACTGCAGGTCGAGGGAGACGATACGGTGCGGGAGCACATGCGATCTGCAATCCGCGATCTGCGGGCTGCCGTCGCGGAGAAAAACGCGGAAAAATAGCGGGAAAATGGTGCGCGGCAATAAAAACAAGATAGCGCCTGCGCGGCACTCGATCGGTCAACCTCAACGATCAATCCCAACTGTGCGGAATCTCTACGCAGCCAGCTTGCGCGACCGGCGCACCGCGATGAACGAACGCACGCAGAGCAGCACGAAGACCAGGCAGATCGCCGCCATCGCTGCCTGGTCCTCGACCGCAACCGGATGGGCCAGCGGCGCGCCGTGCGCCTTCACCACTTCGCTGATCGCGCGGAACCCGGCTCCCAGAAATCCCACCAGCCCCACCGTCACCGCGACGTGCATCCACAGCATTCGCCGCTTCTCGTCTTCACTGCGCGCCAGCAAGCCGGAGACTGCCAGCGCAAGCCCGAACCAGGTTGGAATCAGCGAGGTATGATGCGTACTCCCCGTGGCCACGAATCCCCAAATGCCAAGCAGAATCAGTACCACTCCGAAACCAATGCTTAACTTTGCCATAGTGCGGATCTCCTTTTGGGCCCGGAACGATTCTGTATGCAGCGGGGATGCGGGCTTTTGCGCCACTGCTTGCAACTCTAATTGCTACCGCTTGCGGATGAAGGTTGCAAGCGCTGTGTCAAGGCAGCTCAGTCGCAGAGCGGCCTGTCAGTCCGCTGCTGCGCTCAGTACATGCTGCGCACAGTTCATGCTGCGGCCGCATTCTTGATCGCCGCCAGGACCTCGGCCGGCGTCCACTCGTTGGTGGGATACCAGGCGCGCACTTTGCCGTCCTTGCCGATCAGCGCTGTCGACAGCGAGTGCGTAGGCAGACCCGCGTCGCCCTGCGTAATCCCCACGTCGAAGAACTGGGTCAGCGCGGCCAATTCACCCGCGGGCGGCACGGCAAAGTCCCAGTGCGCGAACGCCTGCTTCGCATCAGTTCCGATATACGTCTCGCCGTAGCTCTTCAGCACCGCCGGCGTATCGAACTTCGGGTCGAAGCTGATGCTCAACAGGTGAGTTTTCGCGTAGAGCGCGGGATCGGCCTTGAGCGCCTTGTCGATCTGGGCGAAGTTCTGGCTCATGCGGATGCAGTAGTCGGGCAGCGGGCAGCGCGTGTAGACGAAGGTCAGCAACAGCACCCGCCCCTTGAACTGGGCGAGATGAATGGTGCGCCCGCTCTGGTTGGTGAGCTTGTAGTCGGGCACCGCATCGCCCGCCGTCGGGATGTGATATTGCACCGCGGGCTTATAGTCTGGCCGCGCCTGCGCCGTCACCACAATCTCATCCAGCACGGGGTCCTCGTAGTCGTCCCCTACCTTGCGCACCAGCATCTTCGCCGTGATGCGGTCGCCAGGATGCAGTTCGCTGGCGACGGATGCGTCCTTCAGCTTGTAGGGCATGGTCATCGCGTCCATGAAGCCTGGAATGGCCTCGTGATCCAGCGTCACCATTCCCTTCGCCGCGTCCACGCTGACAATCTTTCCGCGAACCGGGAAGGTCTTCAACTCTCCCGCCGCAGCAGCCCCATTCTCCGCACCAGACCCGCTGGCCCCAGCGCCATTGCGCGACTGTTTGCAACCAGCCGCGAATGTCACAACCAGAACCAGACCGACCGCAGCTCGCAACGCAAATCGCATACGCACCGCCCTCCTGCGTCCATCATACTTAAAGATGCCGCAATACCGGGCCGGTGCCATGGTCGGCGTTCGCTGTCTCGCTGACTTGCTAACTCGCTAACTTGCTAACTTGCCGACTCGCCGACTCGCTGACTCGCCACGTTTTCCGCTACCGGCAGGCGTATAAATGGCGTATGGACGATCCTCACGCGCTGCCCCGGCAGATGCAACAGGCGCTGGAGCGCGGCTGGACCGTCCTCACCGCCAACCAGCGCGCTGCGCGCACCTTGCACCACGGGTTCGATCTGCACCAGCACGCGCTCGGGCTCGCCTGCTGGGAGCCTCCGGCAATCCTCGCCTGGGATGCGTGGCTCGCCAGCCTCTGGCATCGGCTGCTGCTCGACGGTGCCGTCTCCGAATTGCTGCTCAACCCGACGCAGGAGCACACCCTATGGCGCGCGATCATCGCTGTGGACAGCGCGCCGGACGGCGCGGCAAGCAGCCTCCGCCCCATCGACGCCCTCGCCGAGCTTGCCGCCGATGCGTGGCTCCTGCTGCACGCCTACCGCGGCCGGCAGCGTCTGCAGGCCTCCGCCGCCAACGCAGACACACGCGCCTTCGCCCGCTGGGCCAGTGAGTTCGACCGCCGGGCGATTCGCGCGCACTTCCTCACCGAGGCGCAGCTCCCCGAAACTCTGCGCTCCGCCTTCGCCGCGGGAAGATTCACCGCAACGCCGCCAGCACAGGCCGGACTATTGCTGGTCGGCTTCGACTCGAAGACGCCCGCGCAGACCGCACTGCTCGACGCGATTCGCAACACTGACACGCAGATCGAAGAGTTTGCGCAGACCTCGCCGACGCACCCACTCACCCTCGTCTCCGCTCCCGACGAGCGCGCCGAACTGACCGCCTGCGCCCGCTGGCTGCGCGACCGCCTCACCCAGCAGCCCATCGCGCGCGTCGCCGTCATCGTTCCCGCCATCGAGACCTCGCGCGCCGAGATCGACCGCGTCTTCCGCCAGACGCTCTCGCCCGAACTCAACGCGATCGACGCGCCCGCCAACTCCGGCCCCTACGAGTTTTCGCTGGGCGTTCCGCTGGCCCAAACGCCGATGGTCGCCGCCGCACTGGACATTCTGCGCTGGGCCACTGGCCCGCTCGCCCTCGACCGCGTCAGCACGCTGCTGCTCTCGCCCCATTTCGCCGCGAGCGGTCCGGATTCCACCGCAAAGACCAGTCTCTTCGCCGCCTCCGAGCGCGTGGCCCGCGCCGAGTTCGACGCCTTTGTCCTGCGCAAACAGCATTTGCTTCAACCCGAGATCTCGCTCGACGAACTGCAGCCCCTCGTCTCCAACCCGAAGCACGGGACCTCCAGCCTTCCCATCCTGCTGAAGCACCTGAGCGCACTTCGCCCGCTCTTCCTGCGCCGCGACCTCCTCATCGCCGAACGAACCCACGCCGAGTGGGCCGCAACCTTCCACGAGCTGCTGGACGCCGCCGGTTGGGCCGCGACGAGATGCGACAGCAGCGTCGAGTTCCAGACCCGGCGCAAGTGGGAGAGCGCCCTCGACGAGCTGGCGACCCTCGACTTCGATTTAGCTTTCGATTCAGCTTTCGACTCGCGCTCCGACGGCACGCGCGTCCGCTTCGCCACCGCCCTCGCCGCGCTCGAGCGCATCGCAACGCAGACCCTCTTCGCGCCTGAGTCCCGCCACGCGCCCATCCAGATCATGGGGCCGCTCGAGTCCGCCGGCTCCAGCTTCGACGCCCTCTGGTTCCTCGGCGTCGACGACCTCGCATGGCCCTCCAATCCCGCGCCCAATCCCCTGCTGCCCTGGCTCATGCAGCGCGAACTCGCCATGCCCGGCGCAGACCCCGCGCTCGACACCGATCACGCCCGCCGCATCACCCAACGCATCGCCGCCTGCGCCCCCAACGTCCTCTTCAGCTACGCGCAGCAGTCCACCGAGGACGGCCAGCAGCGCCCATCCCCCGTCGTCGCTGGCCTGGCCGCTACTGGCAGCACCCTCGAACTCCGCGGCGCCGGCCAGATCGCCCCCGCCGAACCAGCCGCTGAACCTGTCGAACTGGAAGCATTCGCCGATGACGCACCCATCCCATCTCCGCCAGACCGCGTCCTGCACGGCGGCGCGTCCATTCTCGCCTCCCAGGCTGCCTGCGGTTTCCGCGCCTTCGCCGAGAAGCGCCTCTTTGCCTCCGCGCTCGAACCCCCCTCCCTCGGCCTCGATCCACGCGAGCGCGGCAGCCTCGTCCACGCCATTCTGGAGAGCTTCTGGTTCCACGTCGAGACGCAAACCGCGCTCCAGCTCCTGACCACTGAAGAGCGCGACGGCATTCTCTCCCACTCGATCGACGCCGCATTCGCCAGGGACCACGCCCGTCCCGCATCCGGCTGGCCCCGCGCCTACCTCAACACGGAACGCCAGCGCCTGCTCAACCTGCTCGGTCCGTGGCTCGACTACGAGGCCAACCAACGCGCGCCCTTCACCGTGAACTCACGCGAAGAGACGCTCGACGACGTCCAGATCGGCCCGCTGCGCCTCGACATCCGAGTCGACCGCATCGACCGCATCGACCTCACCCAATGCTCCGGCGAATCGGACGACGAACCAGGCGAAGAACCGGAAGAAGTCCATTCCACCGGAGAGATTATTCTCGACTACAAGACCGGCCCCGCCAGCACCGCGGACTGGCTCGGCGTGCGCCCCGACGCGCCGCAGCTTCCGCTCTACGCCGTCGTCAGCGCCGCAGCCAACAAAAGCGCCGCAGCCAACAAAGAAGATGCGCCGCAGCTCGCCGCCGTCGCCTTCGCCAGCGTCCGCCTCGGCAAAGACCTGGGTCTCCACGGCTACGAGTCCCAGGCCGGAGTCCTGCCCAAGGCCGCAAAGCTGAAAACCGAGAGCCTCGCAACTCAGGTAGAAAATTGGCGCGAGGTCCTCACTGCACTCGCCGAAGACTTCCATTCCGGCGAGGCCCGCGTCGACCCCAAGCAGTACCCGAAGACATGCGAGCACTGCGAGCAGCGCCTGCTCTGCCGCCTCGACCCCGCCACGCTCGGCGCCAATTCGATGGACGAAGATTCCAGCGCCGATTCCGACTCTGGCCCCTTCGATTCCGCAAGCGCGGAGGCCACCCGTGGCTGAAATCCTCCGTTTCCCGCCCAAATCCCCCGCCGAATCCAAGCCAGCCGCACCGCCCGATGCCGAGGCCCGACGCCAGGCCCTCGACATCCGCCGCTCCTTCATCGTCGAGGCCCCAGCCGGCTCCGGCAAGACCGGCCTGCTCATCCAGCGCCTGCTGAAGCTGCTGGCCGACGACTCCGTCGAGCAGCCAGAGCAGGTGCTCGCCATCACCTTCACCAACAAGGCCACCGCAGAGATGCGCGACCGCGTCCTCGCCCATCTGACCGCCGCGCAATCCGAGATCGCAGCGCAGTCCACCGAAGCATCCGAACCCGAAGTTCTGGATCAGCTCGCCGCCGCCGCATCCGAACCATCCCCAGCCGAGAACGACTTCCAGGCTGAGACGCGGGAACTCGCCCGTGCCGTCCTCGCCCGCGACCGCCAGCTCGACTGGAACCTCCTCGACCATCCCCACCGCCTCAACATCCGCACCATCGACTCGGTCTGCGCCCAGATCGCGCGCACCCTCCCCGTTCTGTCCGGCTCCGGTGGCCGTCTCACCCCCGCAACCGACGCCGAGCCTCTCCACCGCGAGGCCGCCCGCCGTACCCTGCTGCTGCTGGGCACGGGCGACGCCGCCTTCGACACTGCCCTGCGCAATCTCCTCCTCCATCGCGACGGCAACCTCGCCGAGTGCGAGTCCCTGCTCGCCAACATGCTCAGCCTGCGCGACCAGTGGGGCGACCTGGTTCCGCTCACCCACTTGCAACTCGACGAAGCATGGCTCGACGCCAACGTCCTCCCCCGCCTCGAACTTGCGCTCGATCACGCCATCCGCTCCACTCTCACCCCCCTCGCCCAGATCTTTCCCGCCGATCTCCTCGCCGACCTCACCGGCCTCGCCGCCGACCTCGCTCCCGCCGCCCCATACGACCCCGAAGTCCCCTCGCCCATCGCGCTCTGCGCCAACCTCCGAACCCCGCCAGAGCCCATCGCCGCAGCCCTCGACCACTGGCTCTCCCTGCTCCACCTGCTCACGACAAGCAGCGGAGAACTGCGTAAAGAAAGAGGAATCAACAGCCGTAACTTAAAGTTCGACTACAATAGAAAGCACTCCAACCACACGCGCCTCGTCAATCTACTCGACACCCTCCGCGACCGCGACGACCTCCTCCTCGCCTTCGAGAAAGTTCGCGCCCTTCCCCCCGCCCACTACCCCGCAGACCAATGGGCCGTCGCTAAATCCCTCTTCCGCGTTTTGAGCCGTGCGCTGATCGAACTCCAACTCGTCTTCGCCGCGCGCAACCAGTGCGACTTCACCGAACTCAGCCTCCTCGCCCGCCACGCCCTCGCCGCCGACTCCGGCCCAGAAGACCTCGCCGCCGCTCTCGGCGCACGCCTCCAGCACCTCCTCGTCGACGAGATGCAGGACACCTCCACCACCCAGTACGAACTCATCGAACTCCTTACCAAGAGTTGGGACAGCTACGGGCAGACCGTCTTCCTGGTCGGCGACCCACGCCAATCCATCTACCTCTTCCGCCAGGCACGCGTCGAGCGATTCATCCGCGCCATGCACACCGAGCGCCTCGGCGACCTGCCCCTCACGCGCCTCCGCCTCACGGCTAACTTCCGCTCTCAGAGCAGATTGGTCGATGACTTCAACCAAAACTTCACCCTGATCTTCCCGCCGGAATCCACCCTCCCCTACACCCCGGCCGACCCCACGCTGCCCGCCTCGCCTCATGCAAGCGCCACCGTCTGGCACGCCAATCCAATCTCAATAAGTCCGGACGACGCGACCACAGATCTCCTCACCCCGGTCCAATACAAGCGGCAACGGGCCCACCGCGACGCCCTGGAGATCCGCGGCATCGCCCGCGAATGGCTCTCGAAGCCCCTCCCTCCGGGCCGTACCGAACCCTGGCAGATCGCCGTCCTGGTCCGCAGCCGCAACCACCTCAACGAGATCGTCGCCGCATTGAAACAGGAAGATGCAATTCCCTTCCGCGCGGTTGAGATCGAATCCCTCGGCCAGCGACAGGAGGTCCTCGACCTCACCGCGCTTACCCGCGCCCTGCTCCACCCAGCCGACCGAACCGCCGCGCTTGCCGTCCTGCGCGCTCCGTGGTGCGGCCTCTCACTGGCCGACCTGCACACCCTCACTGGCTGCGACGACCCATCCCTCCAGAGCCACTCCATTCAGAGCCTCATGGCCGAGCGCGGCCACCTCCTGCCCGACGACTCCTGCCAGCGCCTCGCACGCGTCTGGAACGTCCTCCAATCCGCCGCATCCCAACGCGCGCGCCTCACCCCCGCCCAGCTCGTCGAGCGCGCTTGGCGCACCCTCGGCGGAGACGTTTTCCTCAGCGGTGAAAAAACGTCTAACGCATTTAAATTATTTGAATTACTGGATAAACTGAATCTTCAACTGAAAGATAATTCAACCGCCAGCCTCTTCGATCCCACTCTGCTGCAAACCCATCTCGACCGGCTCTTCGCCGAACCAGATTCCATCCCTCCCGGCCAGCCTTTCGTCGAACTCCTCACCATCCACAAGGCCAAGGGTCTGGAGTGGGACGTCGTCCTCGTCCCCGCCCTCGAACGCCAGCCCGCCACCGACCGCTCCCGCCTGCTCACCTGGTCCGAACTCGAGCCGCCCGACTCGTCCGCCGACCGCGCGGCCCACCTCATGCTCGCGCCCATCGCCGGTCGCGGCGCGCCTTCGAAAGCCCTCAACAACTGGCTCAATGGAATCCACCGCGACCGCGAGGCGGCCGAACGCCAGCGCCTCTTCTATGTCGCCTGCACCCGAGCCCGCCAGGAGTTGCACCTCTTCGCCGCCCCCACCGTCTCCTCCAATGGCGAGATCCATCCCCACACAGCCAGTCTCCTGCAGGGCGCCTGGCCCGCCGCCAAACCCCACTTTGCCGCCGCTGAGAGAGCAATTGACCATGAAAATCCGTCATCGGAAAGTGCTGTCCATCCGTCATCCCGACCGGAGGCACTCGCTGCCCCCTCTCGGAATCCGTCATCCCGACCGGAGGCGGCGCACTTTGCCGCCGTAATGGAGGGACCCCCGCATTTCTCCCCGCACGCCACAGAACCCGAGACCTTCGAACTCGACCTGGCCGCCTCCGCAGCCCCATCCCACTCCAACCTGCAACGCCTCCCGCTCACCTTCGATCCCACTGCCCGTTACGCCGCAGCCCGTGCCCACAAACTGCCCTACGGCGATCCGGACAACGACGACGCCTCCAGCCACGCCTCATTCTCCCGCCCCGAAGGTTCCTTTGCCGCGCGCTCCTTCGGCAACGTCGTCCACGCCGCTCTGGAAACGATTGCCACCCGCATTGCCACAGGCAGCTCACTCGAGGCGCTGCTCTCAGAAATCCCCACATGGACTCCGCGCTTTGCCGCCCTCCTGCGCACCGACGGACTTCCCCACACAACCATCAATCGCCTCGCCCGCGAAGTCCGCGCCGCCATGGAAAACGCTCTGCGCGACCCCGACGGCCTCTGGCTGCTCACACCCAACTCCTGCGCCGCCAGCGAACTATCCCTTACCGCCTGGCCCGCGCCAACCCCCACACCCGAGCCTGGGCCCGAAGCCCAAGCCAATCCCACCAGCCCAACTTCAGCCCCAGCCTCCGTTCGTCCCGTCTCCATCCGCCCCGTCTCTATCCGTATCGACCGCATCTTCCGCGCCGGTCCTGAACCTCACTCCCCCGGCGAAGACTTCCTCTGGATCGTCGACTACAAGACCACCGCGCCGCACAGCTCCGCCAGCCTGGAAGACTTCCTCGTCCACCAGCGCGCCACCTACGCGCCGCAGTTGGAAACCTACGCCCGCATCCTCACACAGCTCCCGCACCCACCAGACCGGCCCGCGCCCAAAGAGGTCCGTCTCGCTCTCTACTACCCCACCCTCCCCCACCTTCTCTGGTGGCCACTCGCCAACTCATCCGCCTGAGTCCACCGCCGAACGCCCCAAAGGTCTCTGCGCCGCAGCCGAATTCAATCGGCAAGCGAAGCCAGCGCGCGCTCGAGCTTCACTCCGCGCGAGGCCTTCAGCAGCACCGCATCGCCGGCGCGCAGATTTGCCTTGAGCCACGCACCCGCCTCTTCCGGCGTCGCAACAAAGACCGCGGCGATTCCGCCCTGCGCCGCGCCCTCGACCAGCGCCGCAGCCAGCCCGCGCACGCCGACCACCGCATCCACGCCGCGCTCCGCCATGCGCTGTCCACACGCCCGATGCAGCGCCTCGCCCTCTGGCCCAAGCTCCAGCATCTCGCCCGCCACCACGATGTGCCTGCCTTCGTGCGTCGCCGGCATCGCCAGCAGCGCGTCCACCATCGCACCCAGCGCGCGCGGATTGGAGTTGTAGCAATCGTTGACGATCTTCGCGCCGCGCCACTCGAAGATCTCGCCGCGCTTCTCTCCCGCGCGCAGCCCGCCCAGCGCCGCGGCGCACTCCGCCAGCGTCATGCCGCTCTCGAGCCCCACCGCAATCGCCGCCAGCGCGTTATGCACGTTGTGCCGGCCAAACAGATGCAGTTGCACGCTGGCCAGCTCGCCGCGCGCCGTCACGGTGAAGACGATGCCCTCCGCGCCAAGCTCCGCAACCCCGCCCGCGCGAACGTCGGCACAGTCGCTCAGTCCGAAGTAGACCGCGCGCGAACCCATCCCCTCGCCAAACTTCGCCACAAACTCATCGTCGCAGTTCAGCACCGCAATCCCATCCGGCGGCAGCGCCTCGATCAGTTCATACTTGGCGCGCGCAATCCCCGCCATGCCGTCGGCGAAGAACTCCAGATGCACCGGCGCGACGTTCGATACAACCGCCCAATCCGGTTCTGCAATTCGTGCCAGCGCGGCGATCTCGCCCGCGTGGTTCATGCCCATCTCGATCACCGCGACCTCGTGCTCCGCCTCCAGTTTCAGCAGTTGCAACGGCAGCCCGAAGCCATTGTTCAGGTTCCTCTGCGACTTCATCACACGAAAGCGCGCGCCCAGCACTTGCGCAACCGCGTCCTTCGTCGTCGTCTTGCCCACCGACCCGGTAATCGCAATCACGCGCCCGCCCCAGTGCCGCCGCACCATTCGCGCTAGCCGCTGCAAGCTGGCGAGCACGCCGTCGGCCTCCGCATCGGGAACGCGCAGCAGGCGCCTCCGGTCCACGCTCTCCGGCGCAACCCATCCCACGCTCACCACCGCGGCCACCGCGCCGTTCGCCAGCGCCGCAGCGACGAAGTCGTGCCCATCGAAGCGCTCGCCGCGCACGGCAAAGAATAGCTCTCCCGCCGAAACCGTGCGCGAGTCGATCGAGTAACCCGACGCCGCATCGTTCGCCGCGAACTCGCCTTCGGCGTGAATCCACTCCGCAACCTGCTGCAACGTCAGCTTCACCGCATCTCCTTCAATATGTTCTCCGCGACAACCACATCGTCGAACGGAACCGTCCGGTCGCGCAGCACCTGTTCCTTCTCGTGGCCTTTTCCGGCAAGCAGGACGATGTCTCCCGCGCGCGCCGCGCGAATCGCAATCGCAATCGCCGACGCGCGGTCCGGCTCAACAATGCACTCCGTCGCCGTCTCGCGAACGCCAACCAGAGCCTCCTCGATGATCGCCATCGGCTCCTCGCTGCGAGGATTGTCGCTGGTCAGCACAACCAGATCGCTCCCCTCCGCCGCCGCTCGTCCCATGCGCGGCCTCTTCGTCCTGTCGCGGTCCCCGCCGCATCCGAAGAGCGTAATCACACGCCCGCCGCGCTCGCGCACCAACTCGCGGGCCAACGCAATCAAGTTGCGCAGCGCATCGTCCGTATGCGCGTAGTCAACCACCACAGTAAAACCGGCCTCCGCCGAACCTTGCACCGCCTGAAACCGCCCCGGTACCGGCTTCAAACTTTTCACCGAATCGGCGACCTCGTCGAATGTCAGGCCCCTCGCAAGAGCTGCGCACATCGCTGCCAGCAGGTTAGAGACGTTGACTCTCCCGATTAACGGGGAATGAATCGGGAGATTGTCGAGAGGCGTATCGAAAGCAAAAGTTGTACCCGTGGAGGAGTGTCGAACAATGAACGCACAATGAGTTGCCTCGGGATTTCCAATTCCATATGTAATCAATTTTGGATTATTGATTTCAAACGCAATCGAGTTGCCAGCACCGAGAGTCCTTGTCATGGACTCACCATACGCATCATCCGCATTAATCACAGCCACGCGCGGCGGCTCTGCACCCACTCCTGCAAAGAGCTTTGCCTTTGCCGCAGCGTACTTCTCCATCGTCCCGTGATAGTCCAGGTGGTCCTGCGTGAGATTGGTGAAGATCGCCACGTCCACCGGAATTCCCCACACGCGCTCCTGCTCCAGCGCGTGCGAACTCATCTCCATCACGGCTTCAGTCGCACCCGCCTGCACCCCGTCCGCAAAGATCTTCAGCAGATCCGATGCCTCCGGCGTCGTGTGCTCGCTGGCCCGCACCTCATCGCCGATGCGCGTCTCAATCGTCCCGATCAGCACGCACTTCCGCCCCACACTGCGCAACATCTGCTCCAGCAGATATGCGGTGGTCGTCTTGCCATTAGTCCCCGTCACCGCGCTGACCGCGAGTCTTCGCTCGGGATGCCCCATCACCGCCGCGCTCAACTCCGCCAGCGCGCGCCGTCCATGCGCAACACACACTGCGGCAATCTCCGGGCGCTCGCGGCACAGCTTGGCATACGCCTCCTGCGAGTCGGTGACGATTGCCACCGCACCCTGCGCAATCGCCGCGTCGATGTAGCGGTTGCCGTCCGTCGTTCCGCCGCGCATGGCCACAAACGCCGCGCCAGCCCTGACGCGGCGCGAGTCATACTCGACGCCAGCGACTTCGCCGGCATCCCCTCCACTCTCGATCCTCGCAACTTCTTTCAGCGCGTCAGCCCACTGCATATTCCGATTCTATGTCCCTTGCTGACCCGCTGACTCGCTGATACTCTATCGCGAGAAGCGCACCACCACTTCGGTGCCCAGGGGAACCATCGTGCCGGCCACCGGCGCCTGCTCGCGCGCCAGGCCGCTGCCCACCGGCTCAACCCGCAGGCCGAGCGCCGCCGCCGTCTCCACCACCTTGCGCAGCGCGGAGCCGGTGAACGACGGCACGGCCACGCGCGCGCCGGCATCCACCACCACAGAGCCATTGGCGCGCGGCTCGACCTGTGGCGCAACGCTGGGAGCGCGCAGTGCGGCGGAGGCGCCCGGTGCGGCGTCCGGCATCGCCGAAGTTGTCCCGCCATTCGCGTTGAAGGCAGCCAGCACCTTCGCCGGCAGCAAGCCCAGAATGCGCGATGTCTTCGTGCTGCCAGTGGCCCGTGGCGGCGGAACAGACGCAGCAACAGCATTCGCCGCTACAGCAGCGTGGTCTGAGTTCGCATCCGCCCCGATGCTGGTCGAAGCGCGCAGAGGATCGTCCGCGGGCAAATTATTAATCTCGTCGAACATTGCGTTCAGGTCGCTCCCGTGCTCACTTGGCGCATCGCCCGGCACGCTCTGCGAAGCCGCCGCCATCAACTGTTTGCTCGTCTTCAGCGGCTGGTCGTGCGGCACGCCGAGGTACTCCAGCACCTGTTGCGCCACCTCCTGGAAGACCGGCGCAGACACCGCCGCGCCGTAGCGGCTGCCCACCGTTGGCGTGTCGATCACCACCGCAATGGAGATCGCGGGCGAACTGACCGGCGCGAAGCCCGCGAAGCTCGCCACCAACTTGGTATGCGAGTAGGTATGCGTCGCCGGATCGATCTTCTGCGCCGTTCCCGTCTTGCCTCCGGCGCTGTATCCGTTCAACTGCGCGCCCTTACCGGTTCCCTCGATTACGATGCCCTGCATCATGGAGCGCATCTTGGCTGCCGTCAGCTCCTGGATCACACGGTGCGCGCCGTCCGGCAAATTTGCAGGAAGCTGGTTCGCGGGACGGAAGGCCGCGGGCTGCAATCGCGCGTCGCCCTTCGTCGCGTCGGTCGATTGCAGCAGGATGTGCGGCGGCATATACACGCCGCCATTGGCAATTGTGCTCACCATCGTCACCAGTTGAATCGGCGTCACGCCAATTTCCTGCCCGATGGCAAGCGACAGGATGCTGGTCGAGCCCCACTTTCTGGGATTGGTCAGCAGCCCACGCGTCTCGCTTGGCAGCTCGATGCCCGAGCGGTCGCCGAAGCCGAAGCCCTTGATGTATTTGTAGAAGGTGTCCGGGCCAACCTTCAGCGCCATCTTGGCCGCGCCAACATCGCTCGAGTGCTCCAGCGCAGCCTGCACTGTCACCTGATGCATGCCCATGTCGCTCTTATCGTCGTGCAGCGTGCGTCCATACATCGTCATCGCGCCACCCTGGCAGTCGACAATGTCGGTCGGCTCGACGCCCGCCGCGTCAAGCGCCGCCGAGTATGTCACCAGCTTGAAGGTCGATCCCGGCTCATACACATCGCTCACCGCAAGGTTGGTCAGCGAGCCCGGCTCCATGTGCCGCGAGTCGTTGGGATTGAATCGCGGAGAGACAGCGAGCGCCAGAATCTGTCCCGTGTGCGGGTCCTGCACCACCACCGTGCCATGCAGCGCGCCCACCTTGGCCACCTGCTCGTCCAGCGCGCGCTCGGCCATGTACTGAATGTTGGAGTCGATTGTCAGCACCAGGTTTTCGCCCGGCATCGGCTCGTTCTCCACGCTGCCCATCACATGGCGCCGGGCGTCCACCGCGTTCAGCATGTGTCCCGGCTCGCCATGCATCTCGTTGTCGAACTCCTGCTCCAACCCGCCCAACCCCGTATCGTCCGAGCCCACATAACCCAGCACCTGCGCGGCCAGATCGTTATTGGGATAAAACCGCTTGAACTCCTTTTGAAAATAGACGCCCTTCAAGTTCAGCTCGTGTACGCGGTTTGCCATCTCCGCATCCACGCGCCGCGCCACCCACGCAAAGTTTTTCGAGTCGTTGAAGCGCGCCAGAATCTGCTGCTCCGACGTGAAATTATCGCTTGGATCCGTATGCACAATCTGGGCCAGCATCTCCGCCGCGTTGGCACGGTTTCCGCCCATTTCCGTTGGGTCCGCGTAGATCGAATCCACCGAGACCGTCACGGCCAGCTCACGCAGGTTGCGGTCGTACAGCACGCCCCGTTGAGGCGCCACCTCGAAGGTGTGCTGCTGCTGGCGTTTTGCCTTGTCGATCCACTCCGCGTGCTGGATCACCTGCAGCCACACAAGCCTTCCGCCGATGACCCCAGCCCACACGCAAAAAAAGATCGCCACCCACGCAAAGCGTACCTTGCGGATCGGAGCGGTCAGTGTCCGGCGCGAGGTCTGTCGGGTCGTTTTATTCATGGAATCCAAAACCACCTGAATCTAGGGCAGTGTCGGCGGAGACGCCTGCGCCAGCACAGGAACATTGCCGCCAGCCCCATCGGGGCGCACCACCTGGCCCGGCTCGGGTGCGTTGAGACCGAGCTGCTCGCGGGCGATCTGATCGATGCGCACCGGATTGCTCAACTGCGCCTCCGTCAGACGCAGTTGCCGGTTCTGCTCCTGCATCCCAGCCACCTGCTGCTTCTGCGTCTCCACCTGGTAGCCGATCTCGATGGCCAAAAAGTGCTGCCACACATATACCATCACCAGCGCAAACAGAATGCTCATGGTTATGGTGAAGATTTTCATCTCTCGCCTGCGCTTTGGATCGTCGGCCTTCACGATGCGGCTGTTGTCGATGTGCTTGACGAAGAAGACCTCGGGAGTGGGTCCGCGCCGGGCGCGTTGCTGCAGCTCGAAGAGTTCGCGGTTGCGTGCTGCGCGGGTCTGCACAGCATTGTTCATGCCGCCCATTCCGAAGATTGTGCCCTGCTCTGCCATCGCTGCTGTCGCCATCGCCCCTCCTTTAGCCTTTGTATTTTCCTGCTGTTCCCTGTTCCCTGGTCCCTGTTCCCTGCTTCTCCGCCGACCGCATCTTCGCGCTTCTCGACCGCGGATTGCGCATCTGCTCCTGCTCCTGAGCAATCACCGGCTTCTTGGTCAAAACTTCAAAAATCTTGTTCCGTCCGGCCTCGCGCAACGCATCTTTCACCAGCCGGTCTTCCAGCGAGTGGAAGCTGATCAGCACCAGCCTTCCTCCCGGTTTCAGCAGAGATGGCGCGCTCCCGAGCAGCGACCGGATCTCCCCCAGTTCATCATTCACTCGAATTCGAAGCGCCTGAAAGGTCCGTGTCGCGGGATGGATCTTGTCGCCTTTCATTGAGGGGGCCGCGGCCGATATGATTCCAGCAAGTTCCGCTGTCGTCCGTATCGGCCGGGCCCGCACAATGGCTCTGGCGATTCTCCGCGACCTCCTTTCCTCTCCGAATTCGTAAATCAGGTCGGCGAGTTCGTTTTCGTCTTCCTGATTTACCACTTGCTCGGCCGTCTCTCCCGTGCGCGTGTCCATGCGCATGTCGAGCGGTGCGTCCAGCCGAAAACTGAATCCTCTCTGTGCCTCATCCAACTGCAGGCTGCTCACGCCGAAGTCCGCAAGCAATCCGTCCAAACTCCCCGGCTCGATCACTCCGCCTGCCTCCGAGAAAGCTCGCGGCTCGAAGATCACCTCCGGCATCGCGTCGCCGATCTCGGCCCTGACCTCGTCCATCCGGGCTCGCGCCAACTCCATCGCCTGCGGGTCGCGATCGAAGCAGATCAGCCTGCCCCGCGCGCCCAGCCGCTTGGCTATCTCCGCCGAGTGGCCGCCCAGCCCGACCGTCGCATCGACAATCACGCCGCCCGGCCGCACATTGAGGAACTGCAAAACTTCATCTAAAAGAACCGGCACATGTTGCGGTTTGTTCATCCCGTCCGCCTCTGTGCTGCCCCTGGGGGCCAAACCAAACTCCCGCTTCCCTGCAAAACTCTTCCCGTCCTACGTCTCTTTCGTCTTCCCCGCGAACGCGCTCAGGTCCTCGTCCGTCAGCTCCACCGCGCCCGTGGCCTTGGTCATCATGCCGGTGAAGACCTCGCTGTTCACAACCTCCAGCAGCGTCTGCGACCCCAGCACCTCGACGTCTCCCGTCACCTTCGCCATCTCCCGCAGCTTCTGCGGGATCAGCAACCGGCCCTGCGCGTCCATCTCCGCCATCTGCCCGTAAAAATTCGTCACATCCTGAAACTTCCGCCGCACCGGGTCCATGGGAGACATCTTCTTCAGCGACTCCTCAATCTCCTCCCATTCCTTCAGCGGATAGATCTGCGCCCGCTTGCCATCCATGCTCGTGATGTAGAACAGCGGCCCATACACCTCGTCCACCCGGCGCTTGAACTCAGCCGGCAGCTTCAGCCGGCCCTTCTCGTCCACGCGCGTTGGGTGATTGCCTCGAAACATCTCAACCTCAGCTCACGGAACCAAACTTGTCAGCCCGAAAGTCCATTCTTGTGGGGTAAACTGACTCCAATGTGAGTGCGTCATTCCCTTGCACTCCATTTTCTACCACTTTACTCCACACCGCAATCCTGCCGCAGCCGCTTCCCGTTGGCAAGCCCTAAATTAGGAATGAGGCAAAGTATTTTGGGGCAAATGTGGAAAAATCTACCTGTAGAGGCACTTAGGCCACAACCTCTATATGTAGTGTTTTGCCGGATGGTTCCCCCGCAAACTCCCCCTTGCACCCCACCCAAAGTTCCGATAGCAAAACAAAAGCGAAGATCGCCTACCTCACTCCCAGACGAATCAATCCGCCGCGACCGCCTCTGTCCGGCGATTGCGGCCCAACCACCACACCAGGTACGCCAGCACGATCAGGTTTGCCACCAGCAGGCACACCCGCACCCAGTCCGGGTGCCGCGCGATCTCGTAGAGCTCCCATGGCAGAAACGAGACGGTCACAATGACGGTAAGGTACTCGGCCCACTTCTTCTCCAACACCAACCCGATCCCTTCGGTCGTTCTCAGCCCCGCATAGAAGAAGGTGGCCACGCCGATCTGCTTCAGCCGCAGCGCCGTGATCGCGTCCAGGTGGTCGATCACATACGACACCAGCCGCCCATCGGGATCGACCCTCAGTCTCCCTGCCAGTTGCGTTGCCGCATCGCCCAGATCGTGATGGATAAAGTGGATCGCGCCCACCCCGACCAGGAAGAAGAAGACTGCCTCCACCAGCTTCAGCAGCCCAATCGTCAGCAACCCGCCGTCGTGGTGCCGCGCGACGCACTTGTGGACTGCGCCAGCCTTGTGCTCGCTGGCCACACCGGCTCTCTTTCCACCAGCTTCGCCCACTTCTTTTATCTCAACCGCACTTCCCATATCCCCTACGCTGCGTCCCCACCTGCAAATTGCTCTATAACCAGTTGACGAGTGCCGCGCGCGGTTGTCAACACAACCGGCGTAGCCATGCAGACGGGCTACCGCAGCACCATCCGCCGGCTCTCCATCGCTACGAGATACGGCCGCGCCTTCTCCAGCGCAGCCTCCGCCGTCAGTCCATACTTCTCGCGCAGCTCCTCCAGCTTGCCGTGCTCGATGAACTGGTCGGGCCAGCCCACGCGCACCACCGGCACGTCGAATTCCATCTCGCTCAGCGCCTCCAGCACCGCCGAGCCGAAGCCGCCCGCCAGCACATGGTCCTCCAGCGTCACCAGCAGTCCGCAGCGCCGCGCATACTCCGCCACACACTCGCGGTCGATCGGCTTGGCGAAGCGCGGGTTGACCACTGCGGCCGAAAATCCCTCGCGCTCCAGCATCGCGGCCAGGCGCATCGCCTCGGGAAGCATCGCGCCCAACCCCCAAATCGATACATCCAGGCCGGCAACGTCGTTGCCGTCGCGGACCACCTCGGCTACGCCAATCTCCAGCGCCCGCGGCTGCGCCTTCACCGGCACGCCCGGCCCCGCGCCGCGCGGGTAGCGGATCGCCACTGGCCCGTCGTGCAGCATCGCCGTGTACATCATGTCGGCCAGTTCGTCCTCGTCCTTCGGCACCATGTGAACGATGTTGGGCAGGCTGCGCAGGTAGCTGATGTCGAAGAGGCCGTGGTGGGTCGGCCCGTCGTCGCTGGAGAGGCCGCCGCGGTCCATGCAGAAGACCACCGGAAGGTTCTGCAGGCACACATCATGCACAATCGGATCGAACGCACGTTGCAGAAATGTCGAGTAGATGGCGCAGAACGGTTTGTATCCCTTGGTCGCCATGCCCGCCGCGAAGATCACGGCGTGCGGCTCCGCGATGCCCACATCGAAGTAGCGCGAAGAGTGCTTCGGCCGGAAGAGGTCGAGCCCGGTGCCGCTGGGCATTGCCGCCGTAATCGCCACAATCTTGTCATTGTTGTCGGCCAGTTTCGAGAGCGTCTCGCCAAAGACCTCCGAGTAGGTCTTCTTGCCCGCCGGCTTGGTCTCGCCCGTCTCCGGATCGTACGGCCCCAGCCCGTGGAACTTCTTCTGCTTCTCCTCGGCCGGCTGGAAGCCGCGCCCCTTCTGCGTAATCGCGTGCAGGATCACCGGCTTGTTCTGCTGCTTCAGAAACTTGAATGTCTCGATCAGCAGCGGCAGGTTGTGTCCGTCCACCGGCCCGTAGTAGCTCAGGCCGAACTCCTCGAACAGAATCCCCGGCCCGATCAGTCCCTTGGCTGCTTCCTCCGCCTTGCGTGCCATATGCCGCACTGTCTTGCCGCCGAAGCGCTCCAGCATCGTGGCCGCGCGGTCGTGCATTGCGGCAACCGTCGGATTGGTCACGATCTTGTGAAGGTAATGCGCGATCGCACCCACGTTCTTGTCGATCGACCATGCATTGTCGTTCAGCACCACGATCAGCCGCTTGGTCTGCAACGCGATGTTGTTCAGCGCCTCGAACGAGATTCCGTTGGTGAACGCCGCATCTCCGCATAGCGCGACAATGTGTTCCTTGCCGCCGGACATGTCCCGCGCCACGGCCATGCCAAGCGCCGCGCTCAGCGCCGTGCCCGCGTGCCCCGCGCCATAGCTGTCGTGCTCGCTCTCGGTGCGCAGCATGAAGCCGTTCAGCCCGCCCGGCTGCCGTATCGTCTCGAACCGGCGGTTGCGACCGGTCAGCATCTTGTGTACATACGCCTGGTGGCTCACGTCGAAGACGAAGCTGTCGCGTGGCGTGTCGAAGACATAGTGCAGCGCCAGCGTCAGTTCCACCACGCCCAGGTTTGGACCCAGGTGCCCGCCCGTCTTGGCAACGCCAACGATCAGCCGCTCGCGTATCTCTTCGGCAAGTTGAGTCAGTTGCGGAATGGTCAACCGCTTCACATCCGCCGGAGACTCGATCCCGCTCAACAACTCTTCCATGCTCATCCTGTCTGAAGCTGGTGCCTGCCATGCGACCTTCGTTTGCGCAGGAGCCCCAGCCCTTTAGTATACCAACCTCTTGGGTGCGCCCGCGGCCATTGCATTCACTCCGGTCTAATCCGCTGCATCCACATCTCTTCAGGCCCCTGAAGTACCACAGGCTTCCCCCAAAAGTGCCAGTACCGTATGCCCGCCCATCGCTTACCATCGTGGGGTGAGATGATCGCCACATTGGAAACACGCGAAGTTACGCGAAGTGAAGCATTGCGGTTCGAGACCCTCGATCGATACGAGATCCTCGGTGCATTGCCAGACCCCGCCATCGACGACCTCGTCGAACTGGCCGCAAGGGCCTGCAACGCCACCGTCGCCGGGGTCTCCTTTGCCGCCGCCAACCGCATCTGTATCTACTCCCGATGCGGCTTCCGCGACATCGAGCTGCCTCTCGGCAGCCTGCCCTCGGTGCCCCCGTTGCGCAGCCAGAGCGTGTACGAGATCTCCGACGCCACCGAGCACCCCGCCTTCGCCCCGGGCGGGATACTGCTCGCCGGCCGCGCCTTCCGCTTCTATGCCGACGCCCCGCTCACCACGCCCTCTGGAATTCGCCTTGGCTCCCTCTTTGTCCTCGACGTTCCCGCGCGAAGGCTCACCCCCCTCCAGACGCAGACCCTCAGCGTCCTTGGCCGGCAGGCGATGACCTCGATCGAACTCAACCACGCCCAGCGCCAGATGGACCGCGTCGCCCGTGCCCGCCAGCGTATCGAATCCTCGCTCACCGTCGAACGCAACTTCGTCTCCACCGTGCTCGACACCGTCGACGCCCTGGTCGCCGTCTTCGACACCGCCGGACGAATCGTCCGCTTCAATCGCGCCTGCGAGGCCGCCTCTGGATACAACTTCCCCACCCTGGTGGGACGGACCCTCTGGGACAAGCTCATCCCCCAGGCCGACATCCCCGCCGCCGTGCAGAACTTCGAGCGCCTGCGCGCCAATGGCTCGCCCGTCGCATTCGAGAACCAGTGGCTGCACCGCGACGGTAGCCTGCGCCGTATCGCCTGGTCGGCCTCGCCGATCTTCGACGACCAGGGACAGATCAACTTCATCATCGCCACCGGCATCGACGTCACCGTCCAGCGCGGCGCCGAAGAGACCCTGCGAGAGAGCGAAGCCCGCTACCGCCAGCTCGTCGAAGGTTCGCTCGGCATGGTCTGCACCCACGACCTGCAGGGCCTTCTGCTCTCCATCAACAACCCTGGCGTGCAGAGTATCGGCCGTACCCGCGAAGAAGTGATCGGCCATCGGCTCTCCGAGTTCATGCCCGAGGATCACCGGGCGGAATTCGACAATTACCTCAGCTACATCGTCAGCAAGGGAGAGATCCAGGGGCTGCTCCACCTGAGCCACGCCGACGGCGGCGCGCGAGTCATCGCATTCCGCAACAAACTCATCCAGGCCCCAGGGCGAGACCCCTACGTCCTCGGTTTCGGCATCGACATCAGCGAGCAGGTCCGCGCCGAAGACCAGCTCCGCTCCCTCATCCGCCAATCCGACTCCGTCCTCGAGTCCGTCGGCGACGGCATCTACGGCATCGACCTCGACGGCAACTGCACCGTCGTCAACCCCGCCGCCGCACAGATGTTCGGATTCAAACCCGAAGAACTCCTCGGCCGCAACATGCACTCCCTCATCCACCACACCCGCGCCGATGGGACCCCCTATCCGGAGGATGAGTGCCCCATTCAAAACTCCATCCACGACCTCGACACCGTCCGCATCTCCGACGAAATCTTCTGGCGCAAGGACGGCACCAGCTTCCCCGTCGAGTACGTCGCCTGTCCCCAGATCGAAATCGAGCCGGTTCCCCAACCCAAAATCGAGCCCAGAATCGAATCCGGAATCCTGTTTGAAACCCAGCCCGCGGTTCGGCCCAAAGTGCAGCCCGGAATCGGTCCCGCCTCCCTGGACGCAAGGCCCGCGGCAAAGGCCGTCGGCGTTGTCGTCGCCTTCACCGATACCACCGAGCGACGGGCCCTCGACCGCATGAAGGACGAGTTCATCTCCACCGTCTCGCACGAACTGCGCACGCCCCTCACTTCGCTGCGCGCCGCCCTCGGCCTCATCACCGGTGGCTCGCTCGACACCCGCCCGCAGAAGCTCAAGCAGATGCTCGAGATCGCCGCCGGAAACACCGACCGCCTCGTCCGCCTGGTCAACGACATCCTCGAACTGGAACGCATCGGCTCCGGCAAGGCAGAGTTGCACTCCACCATGTGCTCGGCAGACGACCTCTTCCGCCGCGTCGCCATTCTACAGCAGTCAGACGCCACCAAGGCCCAACTGCGCATCACCTTCAACTCCCACGGAGTCAACGTCTGGGCAGACCCCGACCGCATCCTTCAGACCATCGCCAACCTCGTCTCCAACGCCATCAAGTTCTCCCCGCCAGGCACGGAGATCCACCTGCAATCGCGCCACACCGATGCCTGCGAAGCCGAAATCCAGGTCCGCGATCAGGGCCGTGGAATCCCAGAAGACAAGCTCGAAAGCATCTTCGAGCGATTCCACCAGGTCGACGCCTCAGACTCCAGAACCATGGGTGGCACCGGCCTCGGTCTCGCCATCTGCCGCTCCATCGTCGCCCAGCATGGTGGCCGTATCTGGGCAACCAGCACCCTCGGCAAAGGCTCAACCTTCCACTTCACCCTCCCCACACGCCCCGCCAGCAACCTCCTCTAACTTGGAGCACAATCGGTATCGCTATACCCACTCTCAACGGCGTCATCCCGACCGGAGCAGCGGACGGTTTCATCGTCCGTTGCGCAGTGGAGGGACCCCCGCATCTCGCTTTTGTTCTCGTCGCCGGGCACATATGTGCTGCTTTCGCTCTGGATCGACACTCCGTCTCTATCGCAGCTCGACGCGTATCGTAGTACCGTCTCCATTCACAAAGGAGACCACGCGGCCGCTCATCGACACCCGCGGATCGTACTTCCCTTTGCCCCTCCCGCTGTTGCCAGTCCAATCCATCGCAATGGTCGAAGGATGGTCTGCCTCCGTCAGACACACCATCCAGCGCAGGCACGTCAGGCGCATCGGAGTCCCCGGCGCCTTGTTCCAGCCCTGCACCAGAATGCGGTACGCCCCCGGCTCCGCATCCCGCCACAGAAGAACGTCGCCCGAGGCGTTGACAAAGACCTGCACGCCGTTCTGCTTCCCATCCTTGCCACTGCCTTGCAGCAGGCCGGAACCCACGCCTTGCAGCAGTCCGGAGACCTCACTTTGCACTTGTTCGACCCTTGACGCCTGCAGCACGCCGGAAACCCCGCTTTGCAGTTGTCCCGTCGCCCTGCTTACTTGCAGCAGCTCGGTCGCCGCATTCTGGCGCTGGCCGCTCCCGGCCGGCACAATCACCCCGCCGCTTTGCATCTGTTCCTCCATTGCGCTCTGCATCGATTCAGTCACCACGCCCTGGCTCTGGTTGGACCCGACGCTCTGCCGCGGACTGGTCCTGCCGCGCGCGGATACTTCAGACCTGCCTCCTGCTCGCGCGTCGGTCTTCCCGCCGGAGTGCATTTCTGACTTGCCGCTTTGGCGCGCGTTGGATCTTCCGCTCTGGTTCATGCCGGTTATGTACACCGCAGCCAGAGGGTCGCGCACATAGATGCGCCGCCGGTCCACCACGATCAGCGCCATCAACACCATCAACACAACCAGCAGAAACGCCTTCACCGCAACCTCACTTACAACTTACAACTTCTTCTTGTCCTTCTCCTCGTGGTACTCCTGCTCTGTGTTGATCTCCCACAGCGCCTGCTTGTCCACTCTTCCCGCCGCCAGCCCATCCACCACAGCCATCGCCGTCAACATGCTGTGGTCCTGGTTGTTGTACTTGTGCATCCCGTTGCGTCCCACCAGAAACAGGTTCTCGATGCTATTGGTAAACGTCTTCAGCTCCTCGAAGCGGCCGTAGGTGCCGAAGTACGCCGGATAGGTCTTGGGCACGCGCACCACATGCGCGTCGCTCACGTCCGCCGCGTTCAGGATGCCGATCTTCGCTACCTCCGCGATAGCAAACTTCTTCATCTCCTCGTCGGACTTCTTCCACAGATCGTCCGTCTCGTAGCAGAAATACTCCAGGCCAATCCACACTTTCGACGGATCGCTGACCAGATATGGGCTCCAGTTGTTGAAGATCTGCAGCCGGCCCAGCAGCACATCCGGCTCCTGAATGTAGATCCATGTGTCCTTCAGCAGGCCGCCGTCCGGCTCCATCACCTTCAGCCTGTCCACCAGCAGTCCCACGGTGATGAAGTCGCGATATTGCAGTCCATCACTGACCTCCAGCACATTCGCCGGCACCGCCGTCTTCATCGCCCGCAACAACTCGCGCATCGGCATGGTGGAGAAAAAATAATCCCCCGCAAAGGTTCGCCGCTCGCCATCCGCGCGCACGGCCTCGATGGATGTGACGCGCAGCGGCTCTCCCTCGGCGAAGTTCAGCCCGTCCACCTTCCATCCCTTATGTATCTCGCCGCCCTTCTGCTGCACCAACTCCGCCACATGCTCCCACAGTTGTCCGGGGCCGAACTTCGGGTACATGAACCGCTCGATCAGCGATGTGTCGGTCCCCTTCTGCGCCAGGTCGCCGCCCTCGCTCGCTGCGCGAAACATCTTCTTCACAAAATGCTTCACCGCCGTCGTCAGGCTCAGTCCCTTGATGCGTTGCGCGCCCCACTCCGCCGAGATCTCGTGGCACGGCGTACCCCACACCTTCTCCGTGTAGCTCTTGAAAAACGTCAGGTACAGCTCGCGTCCGAAGCGGTTGATGAGGAAGTCTTCCAGGCTCTTCTCCGGATTGATCTGATGTACGCGCGACACCATGTAGCTCGTCCCCACGCGCGCCATGCGCACCACGCCGAGGTTCTTCAGCGTGTTGGCCGTCAGCGTAATCGGATAGTCGAAGAACTTCCGCAGATAGTAGATGCGGCTGCGTCGTGGCCGGATCAGCATCACCAGGTCGGGGTTCTCGGGCTCGGGAACCACTACCGTCTCGGCGGCATCTTCTACGGAATCTTCCTCTTCGGCTTCCTCGCTGTCCGCGTGCTGCAGCGGCCCCATCCCGCGCAGCGGCGACTCCTCGTGCAGGTGCGCCGGCACCGTCACCACGCGCCGCTTGCCCTGATAGCTGATCTCGGCCGGCTGGTTCGGCGTCTCTTCCCCTGCCTCGGAGCTTGCCCGCGCCGCCAGCTCGGGTGGCATCAGTTCCACCCACCACTCCATCACCCGGTCGCTCTTGGAGAAAAACCGGTGGCCCCCGATGTCCATCCGGTTGCCCTTGTAGCGGATCGTCCGCGAGATGCCGCCGATCTCCTCGCTCGCCTCCAGAATCACGGGCACGATCTCCGTGCGCCGCAGCAGTTCCAGCCCAGCCGTCAACCCCGCCGGCCCAGCCCCAATAATGACCGCCTTCTTCGCCATTCGAGCCCCTGTTCCCTCAATACTGGGTTGCCGATGTGAGTTTAGCAGGCTGTCGATGGCCCGCTGCTGCGGCGTACCACACTCGGCATCGCGCACCGCGGATTAATGAGTTGTCATTCTGAGCGCAGCGAACGGGGTCCCCGGCCAGCTTGCTGGCTGGTGCAGGAAGAATCCCCGTATTTCGTCGTTGGCTGTTTTGTCACTGAGGCCGTACCTCATGGTTTTTATGACAGGCCCTGAGAGGAATCTCCGCGTCTTTCGTCTAATGAAACGTCTAAGATAGAAAGGGCCTTTGCGTTCGAGCGCTGCAATGCTCTGCGCGGGCGATTGGCGATGCGATCCTATGGCTGAGTTTGTAGTCCGATTGGCGGATGAGCGTGGCAAGGTGCAGGAGCAGACGCACTCTGCAGCCACTGAAGAAGAACTGCGCGCGCGCTTCACCCAGGCCGGGTACTACGTCTACTCGGTCAAATCGCGCGGCCTGCTGGCCGGCTCCGGCAAGGCCAAGAAGGTCAAGCTGGAGACCTTTCTCGTCTTCAACCAGCAGTTCCTCACTCTCATCCGCGCCGGCCTGCCCATCCTCGGCTCCATCGAGTTGCTGGCCCGCCGCCAGAAGCTCCCCCACTTCCGCGCGCAACTGGAGGACGTCGCCACCCGCGTCAAGAACGGCGAATCCATCTCCGAGGCATTCGTCGCGCAGGGCGGGTTCCCCGTCGTCTACACCACCACCCTGCTGGCCGGCGAGCGCTCCGGCAATCTCGAAGAGGTCCTGCAGCGCTACCTCGACTTCCAGCGCGTCTCCCTCACCTTCCGCAAGAAGCTCCTCGCCAGCCTCATCTATCCCGCCGTGCTGGTCGTCATGGTGATCGCCCTCTTCATCTTCCTCATCACCTTCGTCGTCCCGCGCTTCGCCCAGCTCTACGAGCAGTTGGGCACCAAGCTGCCAGCGATCACAACGTTTCTGCTGGGTCTGGGCAAGAACGCGCAGGACTACGGAATCTATGCCATCGCCGTGCTGGCGCTGCTGATTTTTCTCTTCGTCCGCTGGATCAAGACCGACGCGGGTGCCAACACCATGGACCGCGTCCGCATCGGCCTGCCGCTCATCGGCCCCGTCTGGTTGAAGTACCAGGTCGGTCTCTTCTCGCGCACTCTTGCCACGCTGCTCACCGGCGGCCTTCCCCTGGTTCCCTCGCTCGAAACCGCGGCCCGATCCATCGACAGCCGCCAGATCGGCAACGCCGTCTTCCGCAGTGTCGAGACGGTGCGCGAGGGCAAGGGCCTCTCCGTCAGCCTTGCCGAAACCAAAGTCTTTCCCGAACTGGCCGTCGAGATGATCGAGGTCGGCGAGTCCACCGGCGCGCTGCCCCAGATGCTCAACTCCGTCGCCGAGTTCTTCGAGGAAGATGTGCAGACCAACCTCACCGCCGCCATGAGCCTCATCGAGCCGCTCATCCTCATCGTCATGGGGTGCGTCGTCGTCACCATCCTCATCTCGCTCTACCTGCCCATCTTCAGCATGAGTTCCGGCGGCGGCGGCGCGCAATAACCGCGTAGTAAGCTGTTGATGTGGCATTTATCTGGGACGAGAAGAAGGCCGCGACGAACCTGCGCAAGCACGGGTCGATTTCCCATTCGCAATTCGCGTCTTCCTACCTTCAGTTCAGGCAGAATGGATCGATGACCGCGAAGACTATGGGGAAGAGCGTTGGAACGTCGTCGGATTTGTGGATGGGTTTGATCTCCTCGTGACCTATACGGTTCGAGGCGAGGACATACGAATTCTTTCGGCGAGGAGGACAACCAATTATGAGCGAGAAAAATACTGGCGAGGTTAGGTTCGTATTGGATCCAAACAATCTTCCACGGATGTCGGAAGAGCGCATGGCTGCGTTGAGAGCAATGAAGGACGAAGACATCGACTACAGCGATACACCTCCACAAACAGGCCCGCCCACTAGGCGGGTCGGTGGCCCGCGATTCGGCGCCCCTCATGACGTTGTCGCGCTGGAGCCGGACGTGCTTCAGTTCTTCAAGGAGACAGGCGACACCTCTTCCGCCCGCGTCAATGCCGCCCTGCGCGAATACGCCGAGACGCACCGCAAGACCGCGTAGTAAGCTGTTGACGTGGAATTTGAATGGGACGAAGCCAAAGCGAGCAGCAACCTCAAGAAGCACGGCGTTGCGTTTAATATAGCCGTCAGGGTCTTTCGCGATATTCGCAGAGTTGAAGAACAGGACGTTGGCGACTATGGCGGCGAAGTTCGCTGGAAGACGGTAGGATTGGTCAACATTCAAGAGATTGTTGTCATCTACACGGAACTCGAAGACAGCCTGCGAATTATTTCAGCAAGGAGGGCAGAGACGCATGAGCGAAAAGGATACTGGCAAAATCGTAACGTTTGAACTCGATCTGGATAACCCTCCGCCGCTGACCGACGAGCAGTGGGAACAGATGGAGCGTCTGCGGACGATGAAGGACAAAGACATCGACCTCAGCGACATTCCAGAGCAGACCGGCGTGGAAAAATGGTCACGGCCCGGCTTGTTTGGCGGTCCCGCGGGCAGACTGCGTCAGGCGGCCATGAAGGAAAAGGTGCTGTTTCTCGATGAAGATGTCGTCGAGGGCTTCCGCAAGATTGGCGACAACTCGCCGCAAAAGATGAATGCAGTCCTGCTCGAATATTTATCCACCCACCGCAAGTCCGCGTAAGCATCGCCGGAAGCAAGCAGCCCCGTTTCGCCTCTGCGCCCACATGGACCTTGCCGCCGCCCTACCGCGCGTCGCCGCCGATGGCAACCACAAAGTAGCTCGCCGCAAGGCCGCCCACGTTCTTCACCGTGTGCTTCGTCCCGTACGCCACGTAGAAGACGCCGCCCGGCCCCACATGCTCGCTGACAATGCCGTTCGCGCCCTCATGCTGGAACTCCAGTTCGCCCTCGCGCACCAAGATGAACTCCGTGTGCTCGATCGTGTGCAGCGGGTTGGGCTCGGACTCGGCCATCTGCATCGACTGATGCAGGCTGACCGTCTCGCCGGTGGCCAGCGTGCCATGCACAATGTCGCGGCTCTCGCCGCCATTCGCCATCGTCCGCAACGGCATCTGGTCGAAGCCAAATGCGCGCGAGTAGTAGAGCGAGGCCGAGGCCGCGGAGGGAGCCGCCGCCTGCGTACCTGCCGCGGTGGAGTCCTTCTGCAATGCCAGGGCCTCTGGCGCGCCCGCGCCGATGGCGGCCAGCACGGGAAGGGAGACACAGAGTTCGCGACGGCTCATATTCTTCATGCTCGCAATCCTAACTCATGGAACTCATGCTCGATACCCCCCTTGCTTTTGCTTGCACCGCGAACCTTGTACCCTGAAACTTGCACCTTGTACCTCGAACCTTGAATCCCATGCACCTGACCGACTCTCACGCGCACCTCGACATGTTCTCCGGCGACCTGCCCCTGGTGCTTGCCCGCGCCGAAGCCGCCGGCGTGCGCACCATCCTCGCCATCGGCATCGGCGAAGGGCCCGGCGAGATGCAGCGAGCATTGGAGATCGCGCAAGAGTTCAGCGGCCAACCAGCCACGCCCGCAATCTTCGCCAGCGCCGGAATCCATCCCCAGGAGGCGCACCGGGCCGACGCCAACGCGCTGGCCAAGCTGGCCCGGCTTGCAGCAGACGAGCGAGTGATCGCCATCGGCGAGATCGGCCTCGACTACTACCACGTCGACAACCCCACGGCCCCAATCCAGCGCGCCGCGTTCGTCGCTCAAGTGCAGCTTGCCGCCGCCGCCGCCAAGCCGATCCTCATCCACTGCCGCACATCGGAGCTGGCCACGCCCGAGGCCAAAGAGAAATTCGCCCCTGCCGACGCATGGCAGGATCTGCTGGAGCTTCTGGACGCGCACTGGAGCCCAAAGAATCGCGGCAATACTCCGGCGGGCATCCTGCACTGCTTCTCCGGCACCATCGAGCAGGCACAACGTGCGCTCGAGCTCGGCTTCTATCTCTCGTTCGCCGGCAACCTGACCTACCCCAGGGCCGCCGGCCTGCGCGAGGTTGCGGCGTTCGCGCCCGCCGACCGCATCCTGATCGAGACGGACGCGCCATTCCTCGCCCCCATCCCGCACCGAGGCCAGCAGAACGAACCTGCGCTGGTCGTCCACACCGCTCAGTGCCTGGCCGCGCTGCGCGGAGTCTCGCTCGAAGAGATCGCCGCCCTCACCACCGCCAACTTCCACCGCCTCTTCCCCACCACCTCGATCCTTGAACCTTGAACCTCGAACCTCGAACCTGCTCTATACTTCCCTCATGGCATCCGACAACAGCTTCGATGTAGTCAGCAAGGTGGATCTGGCCGAGGTGAAGAACGCGGTCGATCAGGCAACCAAGGAGATCAACACCCGCTTCGACCTGAAGGACACAAAGTCCAGAATCACCATCGAGGGCGACGACGCGATCCAGCTTGCGTCGCAGGACGAGTACAAGCTGGAGGCGGTCAAGGAGATCCTGCGCCAGAAGTTGGTCAAGCGCGGCGTCTCGCTCAAGAACCTGGAGTACGAGAAGCTGGAACCCGCCGCAAACTCCTCCGTCCGCCAGAAGATCAAGATGGTGCAGGGCATTCCGCCGGAGAAGGCCCGGCAGATCGCCGCGCTGGTCAAGGAGATGAAGTTGAAGGCGCAGGCAAGCATCCTGGGCGACACCCTGCGCGTGGTCAGCAAGGACCGCGACACGCTGCAGCAGATCATGGCCAAGCTGCGCGCCGCGGACTTCGGCGTCGCGCTGCAGTTCACCAACTACCGCAACTAGCGGCTAAAGCGGTGGCACGCCTGACGCCTGTCCGAACATCCGCAACTCGGGAAAGGCAGCCGCAACGATTAGTTCCTTGGCAGCCGCAGTCACCTCGGCGCGTGAATCCATCAGAGCAACCAGAACATTTGTGTCAATCGAACTCGTCATGCCCACGCAGCTCCCGAACGTAGTTCACGATCTCATGGATGCTCGCGGGGGAACTCATCCGTTCGATCTTATCGAAGTCCTCCCGTTGTTTAGACGAGTCGCTGCGGCGAATCACGAGATCCTCTCCGCTCGTGTCCACCCGGACCTTCTCGCCCGGTCGAAATCCGGCACGCCGCAGCATCTCGGAATCGATGGTTAACTCCATCCCGTCGGCGATCGTGATTGTCGTCGTCGCCATAACCCCTCCCGCATATTAATCCTACTCCCTGCTGCAATCTGCGACGAATCTCCTTTGCTTCCCTGTTACTCTAATTTCAGTGAGTGCTCTCTCCATAGCCACGGCGAAAGAGGTCTTCGAACTGCTGCGCGACGATCTCGCCGCCATCGAGCAGGAGTTCACCCGCCAGTCCGCGTCCGACATCGATGTCATCACCGACATCGCCCAGTACCTCATGGCCGGCGGTGGCAAGCGCATTCGCCCGCTGCTTCTTCTGCTCTCGTCCAAGGCGCTGGGCTGCACCAGCCACTCGCGCATCCGCCTCGGCGCGGTGGTCGAAATGCTGCACACCGCAACCCTCGTCCACGACGACATCATCGACGAGGCCGACACGCGTCGCGGCCGTCCCTCTTCCAACACCACCTGGGGCAACGCCAAGTGCGTCCTCGCCGGCGACTGGCTCTACATGCAGTCCTTCTCCACCGCCCTCGAAGAGCGCAACTTCCGCGTACTGGAGCTGCTGATCTCACTGACCCAGCAAATGGTCGAGGGCGAGCTGCTGCAGATGCAGAAGCTCGGCCACCTCATCAACGAAGAGGAGTACTTCGACCTCATCTATCGTAAGACGGCCTGCCTCTTCAGCGTCTCCATGCAGTTGGGCGCCGCCATCAGCCCACCCCAGTCCTTTGCGGACCCAGCCGAGACCGAATCCCAGCTCGGCGAGTACGGGCGCAACCTCGGCCTCGCCTTCCAGATCGTCGACGACGTGCTCGACCTCACCGCCGCCGAAGACATTCTCGGCAAGCCCGTCGCCAGCGACCTGCGCGAGGGAAAGGCCACGCTGGCTGTCATTCACGCGCTGGAGCGCGGGACTGGAGCGGATAGAGAGGCGATCCGCACGGTGCTCGCCGAGCGCAGCTTCGCCACCGTCTCCCACCCGCAGATTCTGGAGATTCTGGAACGCCACGGCTCCATCGCCTACGCCATGGACACCGCCTGCGCCTACGCCGAAGCCGCACGCCTCTCCATCGCCGACCTGCCCCTCACCGAAGCCAAGCGCGCCCTCCTCTGGGTCCCCGGCTTCGTCACCTCCCGCGACCGATAAAGCAACGCCTCAGTCTGGATTTATTTTGCTGGCGTTGTCGGCGTGTTGTAAAAGAATCCCAGTCGCAACTCAAGCAATGGGCCGTGAAACTCGCGTGGCAATGGCGGAAATTGGCCTTCACTTGTGATGGCCGTCCACGCAGCCTTATCGAGGGCCACATCGCCCGAGCGGGATTCGAGCGTCATGCTTCCAATCTTGCCATCGGGAAGAATCGTGAAGCGAATACCAACGATGCCCTTCTTGCTCTGTGGAGGCAGGACCTCCGCCGGGACCAACTTGTCCCAGTTGTGCTGGATGTCATAGCGCAACCGGCTCAAATAGCCGCTGAAATCAACGCCCATTGTGTCGGACAGAATCTCCGCTCCGGGCTTCTGAGTTGAACCTGATGAAGACTGTACGGCACCATCTTTCGCAGGGATGGAGCTAGGTGTTGAAGGGTCTGGAGTCTGCGCCATCGTCGTTCCATGCATGATCGCAGCCACAAAAACTGCCGTAACCGGCATCGCGAACATTCCATTTGTACCGAGCCGCTTCATGCTCTCTTCCGCAACTCCGCCATATTACACCGCTGAAACCTGGTCACGAAGAAACGCCGCCCATTGCGGCACGTCACCGAGTATCGTAATGCCATCCTTCGTCTTCTCCGCGACGCGGACGTGTCCAAGTGGAGTGGAGTTGTTGAAGACCAGTGCCTCATCCGCCAGATCAAAGGCCTTTTTGAAGTTCGCAAGGCTGCGTGGATAGCGGCGGAGTTGATCATCTTCGGGAACGTCATGCCCGCCGTTTCGTACGCGCTGTCGCACTCGCCGAAGATTGATGGTCACGTCATCGGTGCCGACATAAAGGAGGATGACGAGATATCCCGCAGCCTTCGCGCGACTCATCATCCGCAGGTAGGTATTACCGGATAAAGTCGTCTCCACCAGAAAGCTCTGCTTGGCGGCCAACAGTTCCTCGGCCCTCCGTAGCACTTCTCTACCCGCATCGATGGCAGATCCATCGCTCTCGCCTGTTACCTGACGCGACTTGGCAATCGCATCTGGATCGAGTACCGCGGACGACTGAAACCCTTCGCGGCCCAGGCGTGTCAGCGTGCTCTTGCCCGCTCCATTCGCACCCGCCACCACGGTGAAGGTTGGAGTCAACTCGCTTTGGCCTGAGGAACTGGAGATTGTTTCTTCTTCTCAGCCAGCTTCCACTCAATAATCTTGTGCTCGTCGGCGATGCCTTCCTGGCAAACCTTCTCCAGCCAGACGCCGAGCTTGTGGATATCGTGTTTCATAAGTCAAATCCTACTACTCGCCCTCGCCCTCATCAATCTCCAAATCGTTGTCTTCTACCTCGTTCAGCTCCAGTTCGGCGGCCTTCATCTTGCCGCCTTTGCCCTCCACCAGCACTTGGATGCGGCCCTCGGCCTGTTCCAGCTCCTGCTTGCAGGCGCTCGATAGCTTCATGCCGTCCTCGAACAGGCGCACCGATTCGTCCAGCGTCAAGTCGCCCCGCTCCAGCCGCTCCACCACCGTCTCCAACTGCGTCAATTGCTCTTCAAAATTCGCCATAACCGCCTCTTCTTTCTCCGCTCTCTCAAGCCAGTCCCAGCACCTGTGCCGCCGCCGTGTATTTTCCGAACGGCGCGCTCACCTGGCAGCCCTGCACCATGGTTCGCGCCGAAGCCAGCATCTCCTGCGCGATGCGGATTCCCTCGGCGCGCGCGGCCTCGGGCGTGGCGGCGGCAGCCATACGCGTGAGAATCTCGTCGGGCATGGAGATCTTCAGGTCGTTCTTCAGGAACTCGGCGTTGCGCAGGCTGATCAGCGGCCAGATGCCCGCGATCACCGGGATGCGGAACGGCTCGACGCGGCGCAGGAACTGCTCCAGCAGGCGCAGATCGAACACCGGCTGGGTGATGGCGTACTCCGCGCCCGCCTCCACCTTCCGCGCGAAGCGGCGCACCTCGTAGTCGATGTCACTGACCCCGGGGTTGGCGGCGCACGCCAGGGTGAACCCGGTAGACGCCCCGATGGGGTTGGTGCCAAGGTCGAGTCCATAGTTCAGATTGCGCACGATGCCGGTCAGTCCGATGGCATCGACATCGAAGACTGCCGTCGCGTCGGGATAGTTCCCCATCTTCGGCGGATCGCCGGTGAGGCAGAGGATGTTCTTCAGTCCGATGGACGACGCGCCAATCAGGTCCGACTGGATGGAGAGCAGGTTGCGGTCGCGGCAGGTGTAGTGCAGCACGGTCTCGATGCCGACCTTCTGCTGGATCTGCACGCAGAGGCTCTGTGCGCTCATCCGCGCGCTGGCCCGCGGCGAGTCGGGCACGTTGATGGCATTGACGCCCAGGTTGTGCAGCAGCCTCGCGCCCTCAATCTCCTTCGAACAGTCGATGCCCTTGGGCGGAACGATCTCCACCAGGGTGCAGAACTCGCCGCTGGCGATCAACGCGCCGACCCTGGAGCGCTGGGCCAGGGGCAGCGGCTCCACCTGGCTGACGATGGGTTTGGGGCGATAGCTTGCGGCCTCCATGGCGGCCTCGGAGTCTGCCTGCAACGAACTCTGGCCTGACCCATCCGTTCCGTGTCCAGCCGAGCCTTGGCCAGCCGAGCCCACTCCAGCCGCGTCCCTCCGGGCCGACGCCTCCTGCGCCTGCAGGGCACGCATCGCAGACCGCATGGCGCGGATGTGGTTGGGCGTGGTTCCGCAGCAACCGCCGATCAAGCTCGCCCCCGCGTGGATGAACTTGCGCGCGAAGCTGGCCATGTACTCCGGCGAGGCCATGTAGATGTTGCGGCCGTCGACGGCGCGCGGCAATCCGGCGTTGGGCATGGCGGCCAGCGGCAGGCGGGTCGCCAGGCGCATCCGCTCGACGACCGTCAGCACGGTGGCGGGGCCGTCCGAGCAGTTGCATCCGATCGCGTCCGCGCCCCATTTGGTCAGCCGCTCGGCGGCGATCTCGGGGGTGGCGCCATCCAGGCAGTTGCCGTCCTCATCGACCGTCATCATCACAACCAGGCGCAGGCCGGGTGCAACCTCGCGCGCGGCACGAATGGCCTCGCCCGCCTCGGCCAGCGACGTCATGGTCTCCAGGATGAGCAGGTCCGCGCCCACGCCGGGCCCGCCCTCGGCCAGCGCGGCAATCTGTTCCGCGAAGGCTGCGCGGGCCTGGTCAAGCGAAACCTCGCCCAGCGGATTCAGCGAAACGCCAAGCGGACCAATGGCCCCGGCAACGTATGCCTCGGTGGCCTGCTTCTCGGCGATCTGCGCGACGCACTGGCGCGCGATGAGCACTCCGGCAAGGTTGATCTCGCGCACTTTATCGCGCAGGCCGTAGCGCTCCAGGCGATACGCGTTGGCGCCGAACGTATTGGTCTCGATGATCTCCGCCCCGGCCTGCAGATACTCGCTGTGGATTCCTGCGACGGTCTCCGGCTGCGAGAGGTTCAGTTCATCGAAGCAGCGGTTGATGAAGATGCCGCGGCCATAGAGCATGGTGCCCATGGCGCCGTCGGAGAGCACGCGCCCGCCGGTGAAGAGCCGGTCGATCGCAGTTCCTGCCGCATGTCCCTTCGCGCTGCCTTTCGCGTCTGCCACCTTGGTCTCGCCCGCACTCAATCCCGCACCTGCCATGGCATGTCCTCGAAGCTATTTCCCTGAAACATATTGCTCCATCCTAAGCCACGTTCGGAGCCAGCACCAAACCGCCGCTCGACGAGCTTCGCAGCCCGCTTCCTTTGGTATACTCAGAGGGTAAGTCAAGCGAAACCCTTGCACGAAGAAGGTTGGAGTTGTCCACGTTGAAGAATCGAAATCTCTTTGTCCGCGCGGTTGGTGTTCAGCCGTTCCCCAGCCCGTCGCAGGAATCTCCCTCGATCCAATCCTCGTGCTCTGCGCAGAAGTCCTCCGGAGGCGGCATCTTCGGGTTCCGGCTGCTCTGCGGGCTGCTGCTTGCGGTCTCTTCGCTCGCGCTCTCGTCCTGCCACTCCGCGGCCTACTACTACTACAAGTTTCCCGAGTACAACTATGCGGGCCGGCCCGTGCCGCCCAGCAAGCTGGCCCAGCGGGTGATGATCGGCGTGAGCGCGAACGGCAGCTCAGGCAGCCTGCAGATCGTCGACGCCTCGCGCGACATTCGCAGCAACGTCGAAGACACCATTCCGTTCTATTCCATCGGAGGCTATTCGTCGGGCTATCCCGGCACCATCATGAACTTCCCCTCGGAGATGCGCGGATACGTCTATTCCAATAGCGATGGCACTCTTTCCTCTATCAATTATTCGTCCGAAACGTCTTCCGGTTCGGTCGGCACCTTCCAGTCCGGATCGAGTGCGGTCGCGGTCTCCCCGACCTTCGAGCACTACTACGGGGCCGAGGAGGCCGCCGGCGTACTGGAGATCGTCGATAACCTGACAGGACAGAGCTATGTACTCAACCTGCCCAATGTCTTCAAGGTCATCGTGAATAAGGGGGACACGGTTGCGCTTGCCATGGTGCGCAACTCCAATGTGCTGTATCGGGTCTTCAAGTTGAACCAGAGCCAGTACCCCACCCAGCAGGCGGCCATTACGGCAACCGGCTCGGCCGACTGCGAACCAAACCTGCTCCCCGTCTACTGCGCGGTCTCCGTGCCGGGAACGTATGACGAGCCGTCGGGCGTCTACTTCTCACTCGATGGCACCACCGCGTATGTGCTTAACTGCGGCCCGGAGTGCGGCGGCAAGACGGCCAGCGTCACGCTGCTACAGCAAGGTCCGCTGAACGAAAATGTGATCCCTTCGTCGCCCGTGCAGCCAAACCCGCAGATCGCCAACGTCCCCGTTCCGGGAGGCGTCACCGATGCGCTCTCCGACGGGACAACGCTGTACCTGGCCGGTCAGCAACTCCAGCCCGACGGCCTCTTCGCCGGCTTTCTCTCCACCATGAACCAGGCGGCCAACACCATCACAGGCAAATACTCCATCTCCGATGGCACCCACTCTAAGTTGCTCTTTGCCGACAACAACACGTTGTGGATCGGATCGCAGTTCTGCGCCACCGGCGAACGCGCCAAGCTGGGGCAGAACTACAACTGCCTTACCGTGGCCCAGCTCAGTACAACAACGCCTGCTCAGGTTCTTTCCGTTCAGATCGCGCCGAACGTGACGCCGGGATCGCCGACCGCGGTGGTTCCCTATCCCAACCAGAACGACAACCAGTATTACTACGGCAGCCTCACTGGTCTTTGCTGGGTGCAGAACTTCAACAAGGTCTACACCGCATACGGCGGACAGGTGCATGTCTTCAGCACCGTCCTGTCCGCGACCGGCATTGCCACCGAGATCGACAACGAGTATGTCACCGTGCAGGGCACGGCGCTCGACGTCGCCTACATGGACGCGCTGACCGACGACGCCAACTGAGCGCGGCATCGACACGACTCCGATCGTTCAACTCAGCCGCGGCTGAGACGCGCCAGATCGCGCAGATACTGCTTCAGCGGGCGCGCCGGCCGGCCCCAGAAGACTTGGCCGGCCCCACGCACCTTCTTGTGACTGAGAACGCCAGCGCCTCCGCCGAGAATCACTCCTGGGCCGATGTGGGCGTGCTCTCCCAGCCCAACCTGCCCGCCCAGAATCGCACCGTCCTCGATGACGCACGAGCCGGAGATCCCCGTCTGCGAGGCGATAACAACATTGCGCCCGACGACGCAGTTGTGGGCGATGTGTACCAGGTTGTCGATCTTCGTTCCCGCGCCGATGCGCGTCTCGCCCAGCGCGCCGCGGTCGATCGTCGTGTTGGCCCCGATCTCCACGTCGTCCTCGATCGCGAGGGTTCCCTGCTGCGGGAAGGCAATGTACTCGCCGGTTGCGGAGTTGCGCGCGTAGCCGAAGCCCGTGGCTCCCAGAACGGCCCCGGCCTGAACCAGGACCCGGTCGCCAAGTGTGGTTCCCGAATAGATCGTAACGTTGGCGAGGACTTCGCAGTCCTCGCCGAGAACAACTCCGTCGCCGAGAACTGCGTGCGGCCCAATACTGGTTCCCTGCCCCACTCGCACGTCTGCGCCCAGCACTGCCGTGGGATGAATGCGCGGCCTGGAGTTGCGCACAGCGGATTCAGTCGAAACTTGTTCGCGAGACTTCAGAAAGCGCGCGGCAAGGGAGAAGGCGTAGCGCGGATCGGCCACACCCAGCAGGCGCGCGTCGAGCGGATCGCCGTCGGATGACAGCAGCGCAGCACGCGTGAGAATCGCGCCGGCCGGCGACTTCATCGCAGCGTCAATCGTCGCCGCATCCGTGGCAAAGACCAACGAGGACGGCGTTGCGGCTTCAATACTGGAGACGCAACATATCTCGCAAGCTGCGTGCGGTGCGAGCGCGCCGACCAGTTCCGCGATCTCAGCGATGGTTGCCAACGGCTCTCCTAACCCTCCTCGAATGGCCACACCTAGAATGTCACATCTATCGCGGGAGCGGCTGAGTTTTGGTCCACCGCAAGGTTCCCGTAGTGGACGAGCACGGGAGCATTGGAGTGGCTAAGTGCTTTTGGCACTTCCGCGAGCAGAGCTTCGCGCTCCACATCGCGGTGGGCGCGCAGGCGCGTGGTGACGCGCTCGAGCTCGCCATCGTTGTAGCCGGGATGGCAGCAAATCTCGTAGGTCCCTATAGGCGGAAGGGCGCGCAGAATCTCGCCCAGAGTGGAGGCGGTAAGCTGGCCGGTGGCGGAGATCGCAACCGTTCCATCGGTTGTAAGAACGCGTCCGTCGCGTATCTGCTCGTGGGCCTCGAAGCGCGCGCGCAGAAGGCCGATGAGCCGAATGGCGAGGCGGCGCGTGCGGGTGCCGTGATTGAGCGCGAGCGACCACTCCGGCTCGAACGGGTTGCGAATTGCGCGGATTCCGCAGCGTTCGGCGATTTGCAGCAGCGGGCGCGCGATGAAGGGAAAGAGATGCGTGTGCTTGTGCGTGTCCAGGTGAGTGGGATGGATTCCTGCGCGCTGTAGCTTCTCGACCTGCGCGAGAGCTTCGCGCGCGATTTCGTCCTCGTTGATCCGTCCCAGCAAAAGCGCCTGCACAAAATCAACCAGCGAAAGACGGAAGTTTTTGCCGTCGGCTCCGATCAGGCTGGGGATGGAGTCGGGCGGCGAAACGGGCGCGCCGTCGGTCAGCACGATGTGGCAGCCGACGCCAAGCGCGGGATGCGCGCTTGCAACCTCGACCGCGTCGTCGAAGGCTGCCCCGCTCGCCATCAGCGTGGCGGAAGGCAGCACGCCGGCCGAGTGCAGCTCACCGATGGCACGGTTGATGCCACGTGTGAGTCCGAAGTCGTCGGCGTTGAGGATGAGGCGGGCGGGCATGGCTTAAGCGCGGCTCTTCGGGATAGAGGTGGTGGCGTGCAGAAACTTCTTTAGGTTGCAACCTGCATCGTGCGCGGCCTTGCGGGCGGCCGCGACGGAGGTCTCGATCTCGGCAATGCCTGCGGGTTGGGCTGATTTCGGCTGGATGGTTTCGGCGGGAACGATCTCGATGAGGGCGGGAAGCTGCAGCCAGGTGAGCAGCTCTTCAAACTGCTCACGGTTGAAGAAGGTGATGCCGCCGGCCTGATTGACGCCTGCCAGCCAGCGTACGTCAGGGTCGGCCCAGAGGTCTTCGCTGTAGATCGCGTCGGGTGCAACCGCAGCCTCAGACAGCAGCAGACGCACCTCGGCGGCGGCCTGCCACATGGCTTCTCCCTCCATGCCCATCGAGCAGAAGAGGTCGGCAAGCATGGCGCGGAACAGGAGTCGGTCGAAGAGTCCGACGCGGTCGCCGTTCGGGATGCAGTACTCGGGAAGGCTGCGCAGAACGATCCAGGCGAGGATCGGCGCCCATGTGTGTTCCAGCCGGGTGGCCGGAGCGTCGCCGGGCAGAACGGGGCGCGAGTGCGCAGGCCAGTCGGTGGAGTAAGTCTGCGCGAGAGCCTGTAGGCGCACGGCAGCGGCCAGCATTGCGCGGAAGGACTCTGAATCGGTTGGCTCGGGGATGGCTTGCGTTGACTCCGGCCCATTCCGCAAAAAACTAGGTATGGATGGGGCACCCGTTGGTTCGGATGAGGTCGAATCGGCTTGGCTGGCAGTCGGCTCGCCTGGCTTCGACGCGCGGTTCTCTTCAGGGATGTTTTCCAGTAAACGGTCGAAGAAGAGATGGCTCTTGTCGGCGATGGCGCGCAGGCGAGGATCGAGCCCCGTCTTCTCTCCTGCGGGTCCTTTCTTCGCGCGTGCGGACCGCTTAGGAACGGTTCCCTGTTCGGTTGTCTGCTGCGCAAGTTCGTCGGCAAGTTCGGCGAGGGCGCGGACGTTGGCGGCGCTGACGGCGGCGCGCAGAGCGTCGTGCAGCGGGCGCAGGCGTAGCTTGACCATCTCTTCGTGGACACTGCGCACGCCCGCGCCGTTGAGCGTGTCGCAGAGCCTGTCCCACGGCCACTCGGCGGTGGGATCGAGCGCGCGCCAGTCCAGCAGTACGACGCACTGGAAGCCCCGCAGATCGAAGCTGAGCCCTTGCCGGTGCAGGTCGGTGGCGCGGCGCAGGTACTCCAGGCCGTGGGTGTCGCGGTAAGCCAGAACCATCGACTCGCCGGTGGACAGGCCCAGGCCATCCGAGAGGCTTCGCTGACGCAGCACGCCACTGGCCTTGTCCATGAACGCCGCGGAGATGTGAATCGTCCCGCACGTGCTCCCGTACCTGTTGTTGTATAGAACCAGCGAGCGCTCGTCGCCGTAGCGGTTGGAGTAGGCGAAGACGTTCTCGTCCACCTTGCCGAAGCCGTTCCAGAAGTCGTAGAGGGTGAAGTCGGAGCTGCCAGCGAAGATATATCGCTTGGCCAGCAGTGGCGCGATCTCGCGCTGGTGGCGCGCCACGAGGCCTTCGTTGGGCCACTCGTCCAGCCGCGCCTGCTTGAACTCCATGCCGTAACGCTCGGTGAAGCCCTCGATCTGGCCGTGGCCGAACATCGGCAGGCCGGGCAGCGTCGCCAGCAGTGTGCATACGCCGAAGTACTTGTCGCCGGTTCCAAACTGGTCGATGGCGGTGCGCTCGTCCGGATTGCTCATGAAGTTGACGTAGCGCTTCATAATGTCCGGGTCGAACTCGATGGTCTTCTTCAGGTACGAGCGGTACTTCGCGTTTTCCTCGTCGCGCATCATATTCATGAACGCCGAGTTGTATACGCGATGCATTCCCAGGGTGCGCACGAAGTAGCCTTCGAGCAGCCAGAAGGCCTCGGCCAGCAGCAACGTGCCCGGCACTTCAGCCGCTACGCGATCCACCACCTCGCGCCAGAACTCGTTGGGCATCAGAGCGTCGAACTCCTCCTGGGACATCGAGTTCTCCGCGCGCGATGGAATCGATCCTCCAGCGCCGGGAAGCGGAAACCACAGGCGCTGAACGTGGCGTTTGGCCAGCACCATCGCGGCGTCGAAGCGGATGATGGGAAACAATCGCGCCACGTGCAGGATGGTCTGAATCACATGCTCGCGCACCTCGGCCTTCGAGTAGTCGAGCTGCGCCGTGTCGTTCCACGCGAACGCGGTGCCGTCGTTGCCGTGGTAGACGTAGCGGGTCTCGCCGTTCGAGTGGTGGCGCAGGCGGAAGGCAACAGCGGCGTCGGTCTGGTCGTAGTAGCGGTCGTCGATCTTGATCTCCACCCGGCTGTCCGTGGCGAGATCCGGCCCGTTGAAGCTGTATGCCGGAAACGGGCTCTCCCAGCGATGCAGAAACCAGTCTGGATGCTCAATCACCCACGGCGAGTCGATGCCCATATGATTCGGCACCATGTCGCTGGCCAACCGCAGCCCAAAGTGCGCCGCGCGGTGCTTCAGGTGGTTGTATGCCTCCCAGCCGCCCAGGTCTTCTGCGATGTCGTAGTTCTTCAGCGAGTAGGCGGAGGCAACCGCGTCGTGGTGGCCGCGCAGCCGCTTGATGGTGCGCGATGCAATGCTGCGCTCCCACAGGCCAATCAACCAAAGCCCGGTGACGCCGCGCGATGCCAGCAGTTGCATCTCCTCGTCCGGGATCTGGTCGAGACGGTGGATGTGGCGCTGATATTTCTTGCTGAGCTGCTCCAGCCATACATAGGTGCTCTTGGCCATCAGCACCACGTTCGGCATCCATGCCTGATCGGCGCTGAAGTTTTCATACTCGTCGAGCGGCGCCTGGTAGTCGTGTGCGTAGCGGCGGCGGCGAAAGTCCTCGTCGAAACCGATGAACTCGTCGCCGACGAAGCCCATCGAACCCCACGTCGGCGCGCCGTGGCGGAACTGGTCCGGCCCCGGAGGATTGAAGCGCATCCATATGGCGAGATCCTCCTCGCGCAGCACGTCGACGGCCAGCAGGATGCGCTTGAGCTCGTCGCCCAGGTATGGTGCCCAACGCTCGCGGATGTAGTCGAGCTGTCCAATCAGCGAGTCGGGCGAGGCCAGCATGGGAGCGCGCAGCGCGTCATACAGGCTGCCAATCTCCGGTGCCATCTTTGGCCGCGTGCTGAAGTAGCCGGGAAACGCCGCCGTCACATTCGCATAGACCGTCCGCTGCTTCAGTCCCTTGTCCTCGAAGAGCGCGTGAAACGGCTTGAAGGCGGGGTTGCTGTTGGCCATCCACAACATCAGAAGCTCTTCCAGCGCGGCCTCGCGGTTGGGCCGTCCGTCGGTCACACCGCGCAACCACTGCTCGGCGGAGAGATCGCCGCGAAATACCGCGACGTTGGGAAACTGCTCGGTGAAGGCGAGCAGGAGTTGCTCGACCTTGCCCGGCTCGGTCTGCGCGGCGAACCAGCGCACGGCCTCGGCGAGCACCGCCGGGTCGATCTGCTTGCGGTAGCGCTCGACCAGCGCGTGACTCAGCTCGTCGATCAGCCCCATGGCAAACAGCGCGCCCGCGTTGATCGTGCCAGCCGGATCGGCGTCCGCGCCGCGCGCCCCGGCGTTGCGAGAACGGTTCAGAGCCTCGGCCAGCCTGCGGCTCGCCGCCACATTGGCGAAGACGACGTTTCCTGTGGTGCTGAAGAGAAGGTCGTCAACCTGGGTCGCTTCTCGAACAGCGCGGGAGATGTGAAATTCCATTTTTCAGATGCCTCAACTCGCTACTACCAGTATCGCTTGAAAATCAGCTCTGGTGTATTGGATGCACCAGGGGCAACTCGCATCCGATCCTTCGCATCCTGCGCGAAGGATGGCACGCGGTTGGCGCGAAATCCCTCTTATCGCCAGATGACTGGAGCGTCATACTTGGGAATTTCGGAGTCGCAGGAGAGGATAGTGAGGCCCTCTTCGAGCGCCTGAGCCACGAGGATGCGGTCGAATGGATCGCGGTGATGGTGCGGCAGTGTCTCAGTTCTCAAGATGTGGGCGTCCTCGATGGGCAGCACGGTCATGCCAGTCCTTGCAATCTGTTCGAGGAGAGAGCGGACGGACGAGCCCGGCATCGCCAGTTTGCCCTTCGCCACCTTGATGGAGAGCTCCCAGACCGAGGCTCGGCTGACGAAGAGTTCGTTCTGGCCGTCTTCGAGCATCCGCCGCACTCTCGGCGCAAGCCGCTTTCGTTCAGAGAGCGACCAGAGAAGAACGTTGGAATCGAGCAGCAGCCTCAAACCTGCTCCAGTGGGAAGATGGGACCGTTGAGCATCTCGTCCTCGATCTCTTTATCCATCGCGCTCCACTCTTCATCGGTAGGAAGCTTGATCTTCCCTTCCCATGCGTAGAGAAGTTCCCGGCGCGGGCGGACAGACGGGGTGCTCTTTCGCGGGGCCGGATGCGGCGCCAGGAAAAGCGCGGGCTTGTCGAGGCGCGCGATCTCAACCACCTCGCCCTTGTCCGCGGCGGAGAGGAGCTGGGAGAAGTGCGTCTCGGCGTATTGGGCGCTGACCTTCATGCATTAAGGGTAGCGGAGCAGGATGGCTGGGTCAATGGGTTTGGAAGGCAGAAGGTCTGAAAAGGTGCTGGCTGGCTTAATGATTCAGCCCCCCGCATACACAAGGATCGACGTGCGGCGGGGGGTTGAGCGGTTCGACCGGGGGTGCCCGATGAACCGGATTGCTATGCTGTCTTGCGCAGGGTGTAGCTGCTCAGGGTCTTGATGTAGTTGCCGCGCTCGAAGGGAGAGGTGTCCGGTACGGATCGGCGGCTGAGGCTGCCGCGCATCTGGCGGATGGACTGGTACTCGTGCTCCTCCATCCAGCGCAGCAGATCGGACTGGATGGTGGCGAGATGAGAGACGCCATGGATCAGCAGCGCCGATGCCATCATGGCCACCTGTCCGCCGGCCATGATGGCCTTCAGAACGTCCTCGGCGCTGTGAACCCCGCCTGTAACGGCAATGTCCGCGCTCAGATCGCCGTAGAGAATCGCGGTCCAGTGCAGCCGCAGCAACAGCTCTTCCGGGCGGCTGAGGGTGAGCGTGGGAGTGACGTTGAGGTTTTCAATGTCGAAGTCCGGCTGGTAGAACCGGTTGAAGAGAACCAGCGCATTGGTGCCGATCTTATCCAACCTTGCAGCCAGGTTCGGGATGCTGGTGTACTGCGGCGACAGTTTCACCGCAATTGGGATCTTCGTGATCGCTTTCACTTGACGAACCAGTTCGATGATTCCCTCTTCAAGCTGGTCGCTGGTGACGCGCGGGTCGGTGGGCAGCGAGTAGGTGTTCAGCTCCAGCGCGTCCGCGCCGGCCTGCTCGATCTCCTTGGCGAATTTAACCCAACCGCCTGCGGTCGCGCCGTTCAGGCTGGCGAGAACGGGAATGCCGGCAACGCTCTTGGCGCGGCGGATGTGGTTGAGGTAGGTGTCGTGTCCCTGCCGGTAGCTTTCGTAGGCTGGGAAATAACTGAGCGCCTCGGCAAACGACTCCGTGCCGCGCGAAAGATCGCGATCCAGCGCGTTGCTCTCCAGCGTGAGCTGCTCCTCGAAGATGGAGGGCAGTATGACGGCTGCGGCGCCGGCCTCTTCCAGCCGCTGGACCTTCTCAGGGGAGTCGGTCAGCGGCGAGGAAGATACCACCAGCGGGCTCTTCAGCTTCAAACCAAGATATTCCGTTGTCAGATCGATCATTCGTTGCCTCCTGCGGTTCCCAGCGGCGCTACGGCCCCCTCTTTCTCCGGCGGGGCAATGTGCGGGGTCGCCGAGCGCCCCGCCATGGCGGCGCGGTCGGAGTAGATCCGCCACCAGCGCTCAACGTCATCCTGCGCCTTCTGTAGCAGCACCTTCGCCACTTCAGGACGGCTGCGCGCAAGCATCGTGTAACGCGCCTCGTGGTAGGCGTACTCCTTCAGCGGGATGGAGGGCGCGCGGGAGTCGAGTTGGAACGGGTTCTTGCCCTCGGCGCGCAGCATCGGGTTGTAGCGCATCAGCGGCCAGTAGCCGGAGAGCACCGCGCTCTTCTGCTGTTCCATGCCGTAGGTCAGGTCGTAGCCATGAGCGATGCAGTGGCTGTAGGCCAGGATGAGCGCCGGGCCGTCGTAGGCCTCCGCCTCCTGGAACGCCTTCACCGTCTGCATGTCGCTGCTGCCCATGGCGACGCGCGCCACATAGACCGATCCGTAGGCCACGGCCTCCATTGCGATGTCCTTCTTGCTGGTGCGCTTGCCACCTTCGGCAAACTTGGCCACTGCGCCGCGCGGGGTCGACTTGGACATCTGTCCGCCGGTGTTGGAGTAGGTCTCGGTGTCCAGCACCAGCACCTTGACGTTCTTGCCCGAGCCAAGCACATGGTCGAGGCCGCCGAAGCCGATGTCGTAGGCCCAGCCGTCGCCGCCCAGGATCCAGACGCTCTTGCGCACCAGCGAATCTGCCACGGTAAGCAGAGCGCGCGCTTCCATGGTGTCAGTCGCGCCAATCTTGGAGCGAAGCGCCAGCACTCGTTCGCGCTGCGCATTGATCTCGCTCTCCTTGGCCTGACTGGCGGTCAGGATCGCGCTGACCAGCTCGTCGCCAACCGTCGGCGCAAGCCGTTTCAGCAGGTCCTCGGCGTACTCCTTCTGCTGGTCCAGCGCGAGCCGCATCCCGAAGCCGAACTCCGCGTTGTCTTCAAACAGCGAGTTCGACCAGGTGGGCCCGCGTCCCTTGTCGTTCTTGGTGTAAGGAGTGGTGGGCAGGTTGCCGCCGTAAATCGACGAGCAGCCGGTGGCGTTGGCGATATACAGCCGGTCGCCGAAGAGCTGGGTCAGCAGCTTGATGTACGGCGTCTCGCCGCAGCCCGAGCAGGCGCCGGAGAACTCAAACAGCGGCTCGAGCAACTGCACGTCCTTGACCTGGGTGTGCGAGAGACGGTTGCGTTCGACCTGAGGAATAGACTCGAAGAAGCTCCAGTTCTCGGCCTCGGGCGCGCGCAGCGGGGCCTGCATCTCCATGTTGATGGCCTTGTGCTTGGCCTCGCTCTTGCTCTTGGCCGGGCAGACCTCGACGCACAGCTTGCAGCCCGTGCAGTCCTCCGGCGCCACTTGCAGCGTGTAGGTCTCCGTCTCCATGCCCTTCCACTTCGCCTTGACGCTCTTGAAGGTCGCCGGAGCATTGGCCAGCAGCGCCGAGTCGTAGACCTTGGCGCGGATGACGGCGTGCGGGCACACAATCACGCACTTGCCGCACTGGATGCACAGGTCCTTGTCCCACACCGGGATCATCTGCGCGATGTTGCGCTTCTCCCACTTCGCGGTCCCGGTGGGGAAGGTCCCGCCGATCGTCAGCGCGCTGACCGGGAGCGAATCCCCCTTGCCCGCCGCCATCTGGCCCAGCACGTTGTATACGAAGGCCGGGGCCTCCTTGGGAAGCATGGGCAGCAGGTCGAAGGTCGCAGTGGCCTTCTCCGGCAGCTTCACCTTATGCAGGGCAGCCACCGCCGCATCGACGGCGGCGAAGTTCTTCTGCACCACCGCGTCGCCGCGCTTGCCGTAGGTCTTCTTGATCGACTTCTTGATCTGCTCGATCGCCTCCTCGGACGGAAGCACACCGCTGATGGCGAAGAAGCAGGTCTGCATGATGGTGTTCAGCCGGTTGCCCATCCCCGTCTCGCGCGCTACCGTGTAGCCGTCGATGACGTAGAACTGTAGCTTCTTCTTCAGGATCGTCTCCTGCGTGGTGAGCGGCAGGTGGTTCCATATCTCATCCGGCCCATAGGGACTGTTCAGCAGGAAGACCGCGCCCGGAGCGGCGTGGGTCAGGATGTCCATCCGCTCCAGGAAGGAGAACTGGTGGCAGGCCACGAAGTTCGCCTTGCTGATCAGGTACGTCGAGCGGATCGGGTTGGGCCCGAAGCGCAGATGCGACGTCGTCACCGAGCCGGACTTGCGCGAGTCGTACACAAAGTAGCCCTGCGCGTAGTTGGGCGTCTCCGAGCCGATGATCTTGATCGAGTTTTTGTTGGCTCCAACCGTCCCGTCCGCGCCCAGTCCGTAGAACAGCGCGCGCACGGTCTTCGGGTCCTCGGTCGAGAACTCCGGATCGTAGTCCAGGCTGCTGTGAGTCACGTCGTCGTTGATGCCGATAGTGAAGCGGTTCTTCAGGTGCTCCTTCTTCAGCTCGTCGAAGACGCCCTTGACCATCGCCGGGGTGAACTCCTTCGACGAGAGCCCATAACGCCCGCCGATGATGCGCGGCTGAGTGGCGATGGGCGATGTCCCGCTGGAGAACGCCTCGCTGAAGGCGGTGATCACGTCCTGGTACAGCGGCTCGCCCAGCCCGGTTGGCTCCTTGCAGCGGTCCAGCACGGCGATGGACTTGACCGTCTTGGGCAACGCCGCGAGGAAGGCCTCGCTGGCAAATGGCCGGTAGAGGCGAACCTTGAGCAGGCCGATCTTCACGCCTTGCGCGGCGAGGTGCTCGATCACCTCTTCGACGGGGCCGGAGGCCGAACCCATCAGCACAATGACGCGCTCCGCATCCGCTGCGCCCACATAGTCGAACAGGTGATAGGCGCGCCCGGTCTGCGCGGCAAAGCGGTCCATCGCATTCTGCACGATGGTGGGGCAGGCAATATAGAAGGGATTGGCGGTCTCGCGCGCCTGGAAGAAGACATCGGGGTTCTGGGCAGTGCCGCGCAGGATCGGATTGTCGGAACTGAGAGCGCGCTGGCGATGCGCCAGTACGGTCTTCTCGTCGAGCATCGCCTGGATCGTCTCGTCGGAGATGGTGATCGCCTTGTTGACCTCGTGCGAGGTGCGGAATCCATCGAAAAAGTGGAGGAACGGAACGCGCGACTCCAGTGTCGCGATGTGCGCCACCAGGGCCAGGTCGGCGGCCTCCTGTACGGAGCCAGAGGAGAGCATGGCATATCCCGTGGAGCGGCAGGCCATCACGTCCGAGTGATCGCCAAAGATGGAGAGCGCATGGGTGGCCACGGAGCGCGCCGTCACATGAATAACGTTGCTGGTCAGCTCGCCGGCGATCTTGAACATGTTGGGGATCATCAGCAGCAGTCCCTGCGACGCGGTGAAGGTAGTGGCGAAGGCACCGGCCTGCAATGCGCCATGCATTGCGCCCGCGGCCCCGCCCTCGCTCTGCATCTCGGAGACCAGAGGCACGGTGCCCCAGATGTTCTTGCGCCCCGCTGTCTGCCATTCATCGGCCCACTCCGCCATGGTGGACGACGGGGTGATCGGGTAGATGGTGATCACCTGCGAGAGCCGGTACGCCACCCGTGCACAGGACTCGTTTCCGTCCAGAATCGCCGTTTGCTGTTCACTCATTCTGTTTCCTCCAATGTTCAAACCCGAACCTAATTTTGCGCCCTGCGAATAGGGAAAGAAGTGAGCCCGATCACAAGACTAACCTCGGAGGGTCTGGTAGAGTGGGGTCTGAGGCCGGAAATCCATGACGAACAGCCCCTATCTGCCCGTCATTGTCCTGCTGCTGGCGGCTGTCGCGTTCGCTCTATCAACGCTTCTGCTGGCTTGGTTGTGGGCCAAAAAATACTCGCCGCACAAGCCTGGGCCAAGCAAGAACGCCATCTACGAGTGTGGGCTCGAATCGGCCGGGGACGCCTGGATCCAATTCAAACCAGGCTATTACCTCTATGGGATCATCTTTCTGGTCTTCGATGTTGAAGCGATCTTTCTGCTTCCGTTTGCAGTCGCCTTTTCCGGCTTTTCGGCGGCGGAATCCATCGCCATGCTGGTCTTCCTGCTCCTGTTGGTGGAAGGGCTGGTCTGGGCATATCAAAAGAACATTCTGGTCTGGAGATAGCGCATCTTAACCCTTGCCACAGAGGTAATTAACCGTCATCCTGAGCAAGCTACACAGGAGTTGTCATTCTGAGCGAAGCAGTACAAGAGTTGTCATTCTGAGCGAAGCAGTACAAGAGTTGTCATTCTGAGCGAAGCAGTACAAGAGTTGTCATTCTGAGCGGAGCGAAGAATCCCCGTATTTCGCACAATGCGCGACAAGATGCACCAGCAGTCAAAACGGCTCGAACCAATTTGCAACCAAGGACTTCAGTGGTGGATGAAAAGCTAAAGAACGAACTGAGCAAACAGGGGATCTTCACCACCACCCTCGAGCAGCTCTACAACTGGGGCCGCTCCAGTTCCCTCTGGCCCCTGAACTTCGGGCTGGCCTGCTGCGCCATCGAAATGATCGCCACAACCATGGCGCGCTACGACATGGCCCGCTTCGGAGCCGAGGTCTTCCGCCCCTCCCCACGCCAGGCAGACCTGATGATCGTCGCCGGCACCGTCACCAAAAAAATGGCCCCCCAGGTCGTCCGCCTCTACAACCAGATGCCGGAGCCGAAGTACGTCATCTCCATGGGCGCCTGCGCCATCTCCGGCGGCCCCTTCAAGCAGGGATACAACGTCCTCAAGGGCATTGACCGTTACATCCCCGTCGATCTATACATTCCAGGCTGCCCGCCGCGTCCCGAGGCCCTGCTCGATGCCTTCATGGAGTTGCAGAAGAGGATCGACCGGCAGCAACTGACCGGCGCGAACCGGCCGCGTCATCTCAACGCCGATGAACCCAGCGAGTTCCCCGTGCCGCGTTTCGGCGCGCACGATCTGGAACCGGCGAATAACCCGAATGTCTGGAAGGCTCCACTGGTCCAGATCTCGCAGACAGGCACGGATGAATCTGGAAGCCATTGAATCCGAAATCGAAGCAAATGTTCCCGGCTGCCGTCTGGTGCTGATTGCCAACCCCAGCCCGTCGGGCCAGCACTCGCTGCTGCTCGATGCCGGGCATGCGATGGCCGTGGCCATCTACCTGCGCGATGCCGCCAGCCTGCGCTTCGACTTCTGCTCGAATGTGACCGGAATCGACTGGCCAGCCAAAGAGCTGTCAGAGAAGGTAAAGGTCAAGAAGCTCGTCGATGGAGTGGAACAGGAGGTCGAAGAGGTTCGCAAGACGACCACTCCCGGCTCCCTCGAAGTGGTCTATCATCTCTTCTCCATCGAGAAGAAGCTCGGCCCCCTCGTCCTGCGCATGAGCACTGGAGACCGCGACGCCAACGTCCATCTCCCCTCGCTCACTCCCGTCTGGCGCAGCGCCGAGCTGCAGGAACGCGAGATATTCGACCTCTTCGGAGTCGTCTTCGACGGACATCCCGACCTCCGCCGCCTGCTGATGTGGGACGAGTTCCAGGATCATCCCATGCGCCGCGACTACGTCGATCCCGACGACTACGAGTACGAGCCGACCGCGCACGACGAAGTGCTGCGCCGCGCCAACCAGCACCTCAGCGAAGGGGGAGGCCGATGATCACCGTCGCCGGTCCCACAGCTCAGTCCGAGTTGGACCCTCTCTCCGAAACCAGCAAAGAGCAGTTGCTGGAAATTGCGATGGGGCCGCAGCACCCATCCACCCACGGCGTCTTCCGCATGAACGTCGTGCTCGACGGAGAACACGTCGTCCGCCTCAAGCCGGTCTTCGGATACCTGCATCGCAACCACGAGAAGATTGCCGAATCCGAGACCTATCTCGGCTCCATGCCCTACACAGACCGGCTCGACTACATGTGTCCCATCACCAATAACTGGGCCTACGCGCTGGCGGTCGAGAAACTCGCCGGCATCCAGGTCCCCGAGCGCGCCGAGTACCTGCGCGTCATCGTCGGAGAGCTGACCCGCCTGCAGAACCACGCCTGCCTCATCGGCTTCCTCATGCAGGACATGGGGGCCAGCGGAACGCCCCTGATGTACGCCTTCCGCGAGCGGGAAAAAATCCTCGACCTCTTCGAGTCGCTCACCGGCGCGCGCATGATGTGCAACTACATGCGCTTCGGCGGCTGCCGCGCAGACCTTCCCGCCGGATGGCTCGATCGGGCTAAAATAGTCGTCGCCGGCTTCCCCGGCTTCCTCGATGAGTACGAGCAACTGCTGGTCGGCAACGAGATCCTGATGGACCGCACCCAGGAGGTTGGCGTGCTTTCGCGCCAGCTGGCCGTCAGCGCCGGCATCAGCGGCCCCATGGCGCGCGCCAGCGGAGTGGACTACGACATCCGCAAGGTGGATCACTACAGCATCTACGACCGCTTCGCCTTCCGCGTGCCGCTGGGCAGCCACGGCGATGTCTACGACCGATTCATGGTCCGTCTACTGGAGATGCGCGAGTCGGTCGGCATTCTCGAACAAGCCATGCGCGATATTCCCGCCGGCCCGATCGTCGATCCCAAAACCAAGATTCGCGGCTTCCGCCCCAAGCCGGGCGAGGCCTACGGACGCATCGAATCTCCCAAGGGCGAGCTTGGCTTCTACCTCATCAGCGACGGCTCGCCCAACCCCTATCGCTATCGCGTCCGTCCCCCCAGCCTCATCAACCTCACCGTGCTGGAAGACCTCTGCGTGGGGCGGAATGTAGCAGACGTCGTCGCAATTCTGGGTAGCATTGACATTGTGCTGGGCGAGGTGGACCGATGAATCTTGTGCGAATCGCTCATGCGGAGGAACACCTGTGGTAGGTGATGGCATCCTGAAGGGAATGGCGGAGACGGCCCGAAACTTCTTCGGCAGCTACGTCAGCAAAGACCGGCTGGTCACGCTCCAGTATCCCGAGCAGCGCGACCCGCCGATCGAGAGCGCGCGCAGCTTCCCCTTTCTCGTCTTCGATGGCGCGGACTGGCAGCAGGGGATGCGCTGCGTCGCCTGCCAGATCTGCGAAAAAGAGTGCCCGCCAAAGTGCATCTTCATCGAAAAAAGCAAGGACAAGAAGCCGGACGCATACGGCAAACCGCAGTTCTTCCCCGCAACCTTCAACATCGACATCTCCGTCTGCATGAGCTGTCAGATCTGCGTCGAAGTCTGCCCCTTCGACGCCATCAAGATGGACGTGGTCACCGACCTGAGTTCCGCCGACCGCTTCGGCGGCCTGCTGCTCGACAGGCAGCGCCTCGCCAAATCCGACGAATATTACAACTCGATTCACCCCACCGAGGCCGCCGCCGTGGATGCGCGCCGCGCCGCGGAACAGGCCCGTCAAGCGGCAAAGGCGAAGGCAGCCGCAGAGGCAAAGTCGGACGCCGAGGCAAAGCTCGCGGAGGCAACGCCAGCGCAACCGGCAATCGGTGAACCACAATGACCCAGACACTCGATCAGATCTTCGTCCTTGCCGCACACAGGCTGATGAGCTATCTCCCCGCCGCCTTTCATCCGCTCTGCTCGGCCATCCTGTCGGTTGCGGCCATCATTATCGTCTTCGCCACGTTGTTCGCACTCACGACCTGGCTCGAACGCAAGGGCCTGGGCCGCATCCAGAATCGTTACGGGCCAAACCGCGTCGGCCCCTGCGGCATTCTGCAACCCATCGCCGACGGTGTGAAATCGCTCACCAAGGAAGACATCGTCCCCATCACCGCGGACCACGCGGTGCATTTTCTGGCGCCGGTCCTTCTGGTCGCGGCGTCTTTCCTGGGCTATGCGGTCCTCCCCATCGGCCGAAACATGGTGCTCGTCAACCTCAACGCCGGAGTCCTCTACTTCTTCGCCGTCGGCTCCATGATGGAACTGGCCGTCTTCATGGCCGGATGGTCCAGCCGAAGCAAGTACTCTCTGCTCGGGGCCATGCGCGCCATCGCGCAGATGATCAGCTACGAGGTCCCGCTGGTCCTTGCCTCCATCGTCGTCATCATGCAGGCCGGCTCGCTCTCCACCGTCTCCATCGTCGACCTTCAGGCGGCTTACACCGGAATCTGGCCGCACTGGTTCGTCTTCACGCCCTGGGGCTTCGCCGGGTTTGTCCTCTTCATGGTCGCCGCCACGGCCGAATCCAACCGCTCCCCGTTCGATCTGCCCGAAGGCGAATCTGAAATTATTGCCGGCTATTACACGGAATACTCAGGTTTCAAGTTCGCCCTCTTTTTCCTGGGAGAATATATCGGCATGTTTGCCACCAGCGGAATGGCAATCACCCTATTCCTCGGCGGATGGTCCGCTCCATTCTCCTTCCTCACGTGGGTTCCATCCTATGTCTGGTTCTTCGCAAAACTACTCGCCATCATCTCCGTCTTCATCTGGATTCGCGGGACCCTCCCCCGCCTGCGCATGGACCAGTTGATGAATCTTGCATGGGAGTTCATGCTTCCCATGGCCCTTCTCAATCTCTTTACCGCCGGCCTCTGGCACTTCATGGCCGCCGGATCTCTGCGTTGGCTTGTTTGCAGTACCATGGTTGTCGTTCCCTGCATCCTGCTGAGCCGCGGGCTGAAACATAAGAAGAAATTCCAGGTCCGCACTTATCATTATTCCCAGTGAACAATTGTCATTCTGGTCTCAAATAATTGTCATTCTGGTCTCAAATAATTGTCATTCTGAGCGCAGCGAAGAATCCCCGTATTTTGTTCGTGTAGCACGAAATATTGACTCAGCGCAGAAAGTACATAATCGAATCGCACCAAATGATCGAGTTATTCAGATGACTGCATCCTTCATGGTCCTCGCCCTGCTTACGGTTGCCGGAATGGCGGCAGCCATGGGCCTGCGCAACGCGGTCCACTGCGTTCTGGCGCTGACGCTTGGCTTTGTCGGAATAGCCGCGCTGTATCTTCAGCTCGGTGCGCAATTTGTAGGTCTTGCGCAGATCATGGTCTACGTCGGCGCCGTGGCAATTCTCGCCGTCTTCGCCATCATGATGACGCACAACCCGGAATCGGCGAACTCGCCCGTCTTCTCTTCTCAGTGGAGTTTGGGCTGCATCGTCGCCACCGCCGTCTTCGCGGTCCTCGCGCGGGCAATTTGTTCCAGCGCGGCTTTCACGCAACTCCTGCCGCCGCAACCTGAAGTCACAGTCCATCAGATCGGCGACTCGCTGATGCATCGCTACGTCCTGCCGCTGGAGATCATGGGCCTGCTCTTGACCGCCGCGCTCATCGGCGCCGTAGTCATCGCGATGGACCGCCGGGAGGAGATGAAATGAACTCCTTGCAAAACTATTTACTCTTGTCCTCGCTTCTCTTCTCCATTGGTCTTGCCGGAGTATTGATCCGGCGCAATGCAATTCTCGTTCTTATTGGAATTGAACTTATGCTCAATGCAGCCAACATCAATTTCATCGCATTCTGGCGCTTTGGCCCGGATCCCTCAGCCTTGACCGGGGTCATATTCGCACTTTTTTCCATCAGCGTCGCCGCGGCCGAAGCAGCAGTCGGACTGGCTATTATTCTCGCTGCGTATCGCCATTCCAGAACCACCGACCTGGACCAGATGAATTCACTGAAAGGATAACTGCCGCCGTCATACTAACTTATCTCCGTCATTCTGGCGTAGCCAGAATCTCCGTATTTCGTTTTCCGTCATAGACAATTAACGCAGTTACACAACCGCACCTTCTGAGACTCGATGACCTGGATCGTTCAAAACCTATGGCTCGTCCCCGCGTTGCCGGTCTTCGCGGCAGGGATCAGCGCTCTGCTGGGCCGGCGGAGCCGCATAGCTTCCGCTTCCCTGGCCATCGGCTCCCTGGCCGTGTCTTTCCTGCTCTCGCTCTGCGCCTTCGCTCATGTCCTCGCCAACCACGGCACCGATCAGGTCCTCACCTTCAACTTCCGCTGGTTCCAGTTCGGCGATCAGTGGCTGAGGCTAGGCTGGATGCTTGATCCGCTGACCGCCTTGATGTTGCTGATGGTTACCTTCGTAGGCCTGCTCATCTTCATCTACAGCGTGGGCTACATGGCTCACGATGAGAACTTCACGCGCTTCTTCTGCTTTATGGCGCTCTTCGCCGGGGCCATGCTAGGCGTCGTTATCGCCAACAGCCTCCTTCTACTCTTTATGAGCTGGGAGATCGTCGGCCTCACCTCCTATCTCCTCATCGGCTTCTGGTACCACAAGCCGGAAGCAGCCGCCGCCGCAAAGAAAGCCTTCATCACCACCCGCATCGGCGATCTCGCATTCCTGCTCGGCATGGTCTGGCTCTACGCAAAGACCGGCACGCTGCTCTTCTACGACGCCGGGGCCGGCTGCCTCGAATCCTCCGCGCTCGCTCACCTCGTCGCGCAGACCGCCGTCTTCGGTCTCGCCCTCTCCACCATCATCGGCATCCTCATCTTCTGCGGCGCAGCCGGCAAGTCCGGCCAGGTCCCATTCCACGTCTGGCTTCCCGACGCGATGGAAGGCCCCACCCCCGTCAGCGCCTTGATTCACGCGGCAACCATGGTAGCTGCCGGCGTCTTCCTCATCGCCCGTATCTATCCCCTCATGAGCGCCCACGCAGGCATCTCACTCACTCCCACAATTGCTCTGCAAGTCGTCACATGGGTCGGCGCAATCACCGCTGTCTTCGGCGCTACAATCGCCGTCGCGCAGTTCGACATCAAGCGAATCCTCGCCTACTCCACCATCTCGCAGCTCGGTTACATGATGATGGGCCTGGGCGTCGGCGGCGTAGCTGTAGGTATGTTCCACCTCATCATCCACGCCTTCTTCAAAGCCCTTCTCTTCCTCGGCGCTGGCTCCGTAATTCACGGCTGCAACGGCGAGCAGGACATTCGTCGCATGGGCGGTCTGCGCAAGTTCATGCCTATAACATTCGCCGCGTACTCCGCGGGGATGCTCGCACTCTGCGGATTCCCTTTCTTCTTCTCCGGATTCTGGAGTAAAGATGAAATTCTCCATGCAGCACACAACTGGAGCATCTCCCAGGCCCCGTTCTACATGGCAGCCTTCGGCGCGCTCCTCACCGCCTTCTACATGACGCGCCAGGTCTACTACGTCTTTGGCGGCAACTCGCGTTTGACAGAAGTAAGCCGCGACTTATCACCGAACTCGTCCCACGCAACAAGCCACCCGCACGAGAGTCCCGCGGTAATGACCATCCCGCTGGCGATTCTAGCCGCATTCGCCGTGCTTCTCGGCTTTATCGGAACCCCCGCATGGCCGTGGTTTCAATCGTTCCTCGACAACAAGCCTGTTCCGCTTAGCTTTACTGCACTCTCCAGCTACGGCATTATTTCTATTATGCTCACCTCGTCACTCCTCGTCTTTTGCGGCCTCGGCCTGGGCTGGTGGTTCTATGGACGCAGGCCCATCGCAAGCGATTCCGCGCCCGATCCACTCGGTAAACTTCAGCCGCAGCTCTATTCCGTCCTGAACCACGCATTTTTTGTCGATGCACTATACGGCGCTACATTGATTCGTCTGAATACACTCTGGTCTAGGGCCTGCGACTGGCTCGATCGCTGGGTCTGGAACGGCGCGGTACAGACAGTCTCGTATTTAGTTCTCGTTGTTGCATGGCTGGACAACTTCTTTGACGCATCCGTCGTGAACACCGGATTTGATGAGGGTTGCCAGGGTGTCTCGCGCAGCGGTCAGATATTGTCGCTGCTTCAGAATGGCCAGGTACAGAGTTATATGGGTGTTATCGGCTGTGCTCTCATCGCGCTTGTCGTATTACTACTCTGGGGAGCCAAGCTATGATCGCCTTTCCCTGGATTACACTTCTGACCGCAATACCAATCGTTGGCGCGCTTGTTTTGCTTGTGCTTGGCGGACGGAACAAGAACCTCGCTCGTTGGTCTGCTCTGGCCTTTAGTTTTGCCGCGCTCATGCTGACGCTGATCCTATGGCGCCACTTTGATCCCGCGTCGGGCAGCCTTCAATTTCAAGAGAGGCACGCATGGATTTCTCCCCTGGGCGTGGAGTATCACGTCGGTATCGATGGGTTGGGACTCTTGATGGTATTGCTTAGTTCTATTGTGGTGCCTATCGGTATGCTTGCCTCGTGGCAGATTGAGGAGAGAGTTCATCTCTATTACTCTTTGATCCTCATTCTACAGACCTGTCTCTTTGGAACCTTTACCGCTTTGAATTTCTTTCACTGGTTTATCTTTTGGGAACTAAGTTTGATTCCGGCTTTTTTCCTCATTAGGCTTTGGGGCGGACCGCGGCGCGCTAGCGCGGCTACGCAGTTTTTGGTCTACACGATGGTCGGCAGCATTACGTTGCTGCTGACATTTATAGCCATCTTTCTTGCTACTAAGAAATTCGATTTCATCGACCTCGCGGCGCTGGCGCAGAACGGACAGCTTATGACGTCCGTGGTCGATAAACTGGCCTGGCACCGGTTCACGCCAGAGCATGTTGCGCTGATCCTCTTTGCCGGAGCGTTCCTCGGCTTCGCTGTCAAAGTGCCAATATTCCCGTTTCACACCTGGCTGCCCTCCGCCTACTGTGAAGCGCCTACTGGAACTACTATTCTGCTCACCGGCGCGATGTCGAAGATGGGAGTCTACGGCTTTCTACGCATTCTGCTTCCCATCTTCGGTGCGCAGATGCAGATCGTCCTGACTCCACTCTTGTGGATGGCGGTGGCAACCGTTGTCCTCTCCGCTTACGCCGCGCTTGCCCAGAAAGACCTTAAGCGAATCTTCGCCTACTCCTCGATCAATCATCTCGGCTATTGCCTGCTGGGAATCTTTGCGATAATGAAGTTTACTGGCGGAGACACAACGCTTATTGCAGAAAAATATGCAGCGATGAACGGCGTTTTTCTACAGATGTTTAATCATGGGCTGACTGCCGCAACACTCTTCTGGTTTGTCGCCATGCTGGAAAAACGGAGCGGTGATCTTCGCGGACTGGATGATTTCGGAGGCCTCCGCAAAGTCGCGCCTGTCTTTACCGGGCTTATGGGCATCACCCTGTTTTCAACTTTGGGTCTGCCAGGTTTGAATGGGTTTATTGGAGAGTTTCTGATCTTCAAAGGATCATTTCCACTCGTGACATGGGCAACATCGCTCGCAGTTTTAGGACTGCTTGTAACTGCAATCTTTGTTCTTGGAATTATTCAGCGCGTCTTCTCCGGTCCGCTTAACCAGAGATGGATCAGCCTTCCCGATCTGACGACGGGCGAGCGACTGGCTCTAGCGCCAACAATTGGCCTCATGTTCGCGATAGGACTCTATCCACAACTAATTCTTGGAGTCATCAACAGTACTGTGATTCAGATGGTGAACCATCTAAAGTTTTGATCGATAGCTAAACGTGGTGTTTTGATTATGCTTGCTTGGACGATCTACATCTCATTTCTCGGAGCGGCTGGCCTGCTCCTGCTGCCCAGGGGCAGCGTGGCCGCGGCGCGCCTCTTGGCCCTCCTGACGGCTGTGGCCGGATTCGGAATTACGCTCACATACTTCCTGCATCACCAGACCGGTGGGATGCTGACAATAACTCGCATGCCCTGGGTCCCATCTCTCGGCATTGAATATCATCTCGCGGCGGATGGCATCAGCCTGACGCTGCTTTTACTGACGGGAATTATCGCTATTGCAGGTATCCTGTTTTCTTGGGATATTGACTTCCGCACTAAGGAATTCTTTGCGTTTTACCTATTGCTCATCGGCGCGGTCTACGGCGTATTTCTCAGCTACGATCTATTCCTTTTTTTCGTTTTCTACGAACTCGTCATTATTCCAAAGTATTTTCTTATCGCCATTTGGGGCTCGACGCGGCGCGAATATGGAGCGATGAAACTCGCGCTTTACTCCTTTGTCGGCAGCGCAATGGTGCTGATTGGCCTTATAGCCGCCTACGTTGTGGCTGGAGCAAAGTCAACGTCACTCCTCAATCTGGCACAGTTTCCATTCTCACTGCACTTTCAGATGATGGCGTTCCCCTTGGTATTCGTCGGCTTCGCGATTCTTGCAGGTATGTGGCCCTTTCACACCTGGGCGCCGACGGGCCACGTCGCCGCGCCCACGGCGGCTTCCATGCTGCTCGCCGGAGTGGTGATGAAACTGGGCGCCTATGGCTGTCTTCGCGTCGCTATGACGCTGTTCCCACTTGGTCTGGGGCCATGGGGCTTCCACGTGCTCGGTCTTGGTTCGTGGCGCGATGTCTTTGCCCTGCTCGCAGTCATTGGGATCGTCTATGGCGCGTTGGTCGCGCTGGTGCAAAAAGACTTCAAGTTCGTCATCGGCTATTCGAGCGTCAGCCACATGGGATTTATTCTGCTCGGACTGATGACCTTGAATCAGCTTGGACTCTCCGGCGCGGTATTGCAGATGTTCTCGCATGGAATTCTTGCAGGACTGCTCTTCGCTGTTGTAGGCCGCATGGTGTATGCCCGCACCCACACCCGCGACTTGGCGAAACTGGGCGTGATGAACCTCAATAAAGCGATCCCGTTTGCCGCGGTCACCTTTGTTATTGCCGGAATGGCCAGCATGGGCCTACCCGGATTCAGCGGCTTTGTCGCGGAGTTGATGATCCTGATCGGCGTCTGGCGCGCGTATCCCCTGCTTGCGGTCTGCGTGGGATTCGGCATCGTTGTCGGCGTGGTGTACATCTGGCGCGCGATGCAAAAAGCATTTTTCGCGGAGGCAGGCGTCGACTCTACGCCCCCCAATCCGCCGCTGCCTCCCATCTCATTTCCCGAACGTCTCGGTGCAATGATCCTGATCGGCGCAAGTGTGCTCATCGGACTCTATCCACAAGTGCTTCTCAATATCATCGTTCCAGCGCTGAACTCTCCGCTGTTTGAAGGCTTGCGCAAAGGGAGTTGGCAATGATCGCAATCGACTATACGCAGTTGCTGCGACTCGCGTTGCCTGAGGTCATTGTTGTAGCCACGGCGCTGATTGTGATGGCGGCCGATCTGATGGTTCTGCGCAGATGCAACACTCGTGTTCGATTCGCTGTTGCCGCGGGACTTGCATCCCTCGGCTGCGCGGGCGCAATCGTGCGGATTCTGCTGGCGCCGGAGGTGGACAGCATCCTCGACGGAATGCTTATCGTAAATCCGTTGACCCATCTGGTCCAGATTGCGCTGCTCGTCCTGACAATCTTCACGCTGCTTTTCTCTGTGGATTCGACCTTTACGGAGCATGTGGGCGAGTTTGTCCTGCTGCTCCTGGTCGCAACCGCCGGAATGATGTTTCTGGTCGGCACGCAGGACCTGCTGGTTCTATTTATCTCGCTGGAACTATTGAGCCTGTCGCTATACATTCTGGTGGCCTTCAACAAGCGCAGTGCGCAATCCTGGGAGGCCGCGCTCAAGTATTATCTCTTCGGCGGAATGTCGGCGGCGTTTCTGCTGTTTGGATTCAGCCTGCTCTACGGCCTGTCGAACTCCACCAACCTCACGCAGATCGCAGCCGCAATTCATGGCCCTGCGCTGAACCCGCTGCTCGTGATTGCCATCGGCGCCACCGCCATTGGCCTTGGCTTTAAAGTCGCCGCCGTTCCCTTCCACTTCTGGGCCCCGGACGTCTACCAATGCGCCCCCGCGCCCAGCGCGGCTTTTATCGCATCCGGCTCCAAGATTGCCAGTTTCTTTATCTTTTTCCAGGTAATGGCCCTGGGATTTGCGGGCGCGGAGGGCACAGCCGTGTTGCCGCATCTTGTGCGCGGCTGGATTCCTGTACTGGCCTTGATGGCTGCGTCCTCGATGTTGCTGGGGAACCTGGTCGCCATTCGCCAGACCAGTCTGCGGCGATTGCTTGCCTACTCGGCAATCGCACACGCCGGCTACATGCTCCTGGCAATTGTGGCGCACTCCGAACAGAGCCTCGCCGCGCTGCTCTACTACGTCGTGACCTACGCGCTGGCAACGCTTGGCGCCTTTGGCGTGATCGCGGTCGTCGAGCAGCAGAAGGGCGGCGACCAGCTCTCCAACTTCGACGGGCTCGGTCGACAAGCGCCCGTGCTCTCCTTTTGCCTGGCGATCTTTATTCTTTCTCTGGCAGGGATTCCACCCCTCGCGGGATTCTTCGGCAAGTTCTATCTATTTGTAACCGTACTTGCCTCGTCGCCAGGGTCGATGGGCCTGCTCTGGCTGGTCATTCTCGCCATCGCCATGAGCGCCATCTCGCTCTACTACTACCTGCGAGTGCTCAAGCGGGTCTACGTCGCGGCTCCCGCCGCCGGCTCCGGGGAGATGCGTTCCCCGATTCTCAGCCAGATTCTTTTGCTGCTGCTGGCCGCCTCCGTGCTGCTGCTCGGCTGCGCTCCGCAACTGCTGCTGCGATGGATACTGGCAGCCATTCGCGTCTCTGGTCTCTGATCCCTGCGATTCCGGTGCACTCGTCTACGGGGGACAGAGCGCCTGGTTGACAGCGCTTTCGGTGCATATAAAGTGGCTTTGGTGGAGCAGCTTTGAATGGTAGCCCGTCGAAATTCAGGGATGAAATCCGGGCTGCACCATCGCATGCGTTCCGAGGTCGCCGCCCAGCCTCAATCAGACCAGCCGCTGGCAACGATGGCCGTGGACTGCACGGGTAGATCGCTTGCCCGCTGGGTTTTGTTCCGGCCGTATAGCTGCTCATCGCGCACCTTGAAGGAACCAACCAGCTCATTCAGGTCTGCCGCCAGACTGGAGAGCCGGTCGCAGGCGACGACGGACCGCGCGGAGCTGTTGGTCGTTCGTTCGATAATGCTGGAAATCTCGTTGAGGTTGGTGTTCACCGATTGCGTCGCGTAGGACTGCTGCGTGGATGCGGTGGCGATCTGCGTCACCATCTTCTGCACCGCCTCCGATCCTTGAATGATGCTTGCCAGCGCCTCTCCCGCGGAGCGTGCAGAGCCCACGCCGCTCTCCACCATCTGCATGCTGGAGCGCATCGCCTCCACCACCTCGGCGGTCCCGGCCTGTATATCGCGCACCATCTGGTCGACCTCGCCGGTGGCGCGGCTGGTGCGTTCGGCGAGCCTTCGCACCTCCGCCGCAACCACCGCGAAGCCGCGTCCATGTTCCCCGGCGCGGGCCGACTCGATGCTTGCGTTGAGGGCGAGCAGACTGGTTTGGTTGGCAATCTCTTCGATTACGCCAATGATGGTGCTGATGGCATCGCTGGATTGGCCCAGTTCTCCAATTTTGGTCGCGGTCGATTGGTTGGCCACCAGCATCTGCTGAATCGAGGCAACGGTGGATTGGATGGTACCGCCGCCGGCGTGGGCGTTTTCCTCTGCCTTGCGTGCGTCGCGCGCCGCGTTCTGCGTCGTCTCGCTGATCTCATGCACGGCGGTGGAGATCGCGCCCATGCTCGCGGTAATGTGCATCGCCTGGTCGCGTTGCATCGCCGATTGCGATGCGGTTTCGTGCGCAATCCCGGCCAGGCCGCTGGCGGCCTCATTCAGGGCGCGCGCGTTCTTGGTCACGCGCAGGACGATCTGCTCGATCCTCTCGATGAAGACGTTGAACCAGCGTCCCACCTCGTCGAGTTCGTCGTGCCCTTGCACCTCCACGCGCACGGTCAGATCGCCGTCGCCCTCGGCGATGTCCCTCATGCGGCGAGCCAGCCCGTCGAGCGGCAAAATGACATTATATTGCAGCATCCACAACGTGACGGCGAATCCTGTCAACCCAATGACCAGCATGACCCCGCCGGCGATGCGAGAGCGATTTAACCACACGTCGGTTGCGTTGAATTCCGCACGGCCCTGGTCGGCAATGGATTTGTTTAGATCCTGCATGGTCGCGGCCAGGCGTTGGTTATCCGCCGCCAGCTCTGTCACCCTCGCTTGCAGGTCGTCGGTTACATTGTCTTTGCTGGCAAGCAGAGCCGCGTAGGTCGCGTGCGAGCGGGATTGGATACTGGAGAATTGCGCCGAGATGTCGTCGGCGCGGACTGCCAGGTCCGGCGACTCCGCAACCGTAGTTCTTAGGCTGCTGAGCGATTCCACGACCGCGTCGGCGTCCTTGTCGGCACTGGACAGAGCAGCTGGTTCTTCCAGCAGAACCGCTTCCTTGTACCGCTTCTCCAATTGATCGAACGATGTCTCGGCCTTCTGCAATTGCAATGTGGCGGGAAAAAGCGTGGAGGACATCCGGTCCATATGATGACGAGTGGCGCCGGCCGTGAACTGCATCATCGCCAGCAGCAGCAGATAGCTCAACCCCATCATTCCAAGAATGGCCAGGATGCGTGTCCGGATGCTGTGCTTCATATTTAGGGGCTCGATCACTGTACTCACCTCACAATCAGAATCTTGACCCCTTCATGCGGTGTAGCTCTTCCTATGTACCCGATCGCGCCCGCGGTGTGCGATACATACTCCACCACTGCGGCCTCCGAATCCAGCGTCTTTGGCATCGCGCCCTGGCCGGAGAAGAGAATGCTCCGCCAACCGGCGCGGAACCCGGAGTCGGACTTGCCGATATAGAGTCTGAGAAATTCGTCCTGCACGGTTCCCTGCTTCAACAGCACCGGAGTGACCTGCATACCCTCCTTCAGACTGGCGGAGGCGCCGGTAAAGATCTCGCGCAGTTCGGCTCTGGTGACACTGCTCACGGCCACATTGGGATTCGCAATGATGACGACCTGCGCGTGTGCGCAAGTACACAGTGCCGGAACCAGCAAGCCGAAGAGGAGAGGCAGAAAGCGTCTTTTCATGGGTGTTTCTCCTATGCCTTCCATCAGAAGCTCACCCCGATCTTCAGCAGCGTCATCCGAGAAGTGGGTTTCAATCCGCCCACATTGTCCGTTATGCTGTAGCCGGTCTCCGTGCCATCCACAAAGTGTTCTTCAAACTTGGCGTAGAGGAATGGATTGAAGTCGTAGCGGCCCGTGAGCGCCCAGTCCTTCTGGTAGCGGGCGCTGGTAAAGGCGGCCTTGCGGTCGAGCGAACTGCTGTAGTAAAGCCCCCCGCTCAGCTTCTCACTGATCTTGTAGCTGGCCATCCCGTAGAATGATCGTTGGTCGATGGCTACATAGACCGGAGGAAGCCCAGTAAGCCGTATGATGTCGTTCGGCGTGCCCCTGCGGTACTCGCCCGCCACCATCAGCTTGTCTCGTTCATATTGTGCAAACACATGAGGCGTACTGAAAGGGTTCCCGGCGACCGTGCCCTGGAACGTACCCCGGGTTATATTGCCCGACGGGTTGTCGGACTCTTCGCTGGCGCCAACCATCAATCCCGAAAGCGGCGTCTTCCAGTCGAGCCTTCCGCCGTACACCGGGCCGGACAGGCCAGTCGGCATCTGGAAGCCCTGATCGGTGAACTGTACCAGGCCCCCATCGGCGGTATCGATCACCCGCTCGCCCCCATACGCACGATACTCCACCTTGCCGAGCGATTCGCCCAGAGACAACGTGCCATAGACAACCCCTCCCAGATGGGCCAGGGTCGAGTCCCGACCGGCAACGGAATAGATCGATTGTGGCAACAGAATCCAGAGTTGCGCCGGGTCGATGTCCTGCGTCTCGTTAAACAGTCCGGCGGGAGTCTTCACCTTGCCCACGCGAAAGCCGAAGTACTCGTTGACTTTGTAGTCACCCTGCGCAAAGTCCAGCTTGATCTGATTGCCATATGTGCCGAGCAGAAAATAGCGCGCCTGCACGCCGATGCTCAGTTTGGGCTGAGGCTGCGCCGTGACGTTTACCACCGCCTCCATCCATGCCGGGCTGCCATCGGTCGAGTTTGTGGTGTTCCAGTTGTCGCTCGAAGTGTAGATGAATCCCTGGGTCGCATAGCCATGCACCTGAAGGTTCAGGTCGCCCATGCTCTGCGCCGTTGCCGGACTCCCACTCCAGAAGTAGTGAATAAATAACAGAATGGTTGCCGCAATCGAACATCGCCGCATGGAAATCTCCTTCGTTCCTCGTCCCGCCGATAAGTCTGTGCGTCTTCTGCCCCCGCGCATCCAGCCCTCGTCTGCTCTACCGGCCCGGACAGCCAAGACACACACCACCTCAGCAGCCGGTTATAGGGCCTCTTGTCCTCTATCGGCCAACCATTCAGGAGCGTGAATTAGGCCGTATCGTCATATGGGATCGGCATCAGTTGTTGAAAACTTTAAAATCCGTCATCCCGACCATAGCGAAGACAATCAATCCGCCAGCCCCGACCGGAGGCGTGCCCAATCAATCCGTCAGCCCCGACCAGAGGCGTGCCCAATCAATCCGTCATCCCGACCAGAGGCGTGCCCAATCAATCCGTCATCCCGACCGGAGCGCGAAGCGCGCAGCGGAGGGACCCCCGCATTTGCCTTTGCCTTTGTCTGTTCTTGTTCGTCATTCTGGCGCAGCCAGAATCTCCGTATTGGCCCTTGCCGTTGCCTGTCCTTCCCTCGCCCAGCCGATAACGCTGTCATCCTGAGCAAAGTTTGGCGCGCACTTGCGCCAAACGCAGTCGAAGAACCCCGACGAACCCCAGCCTCAACCCTCCACCCCTTTCTCTCACAAATCTCCGGCCCACAGCTCATAGCTCATAGCTCATAGCCGAACAAAAAAAACTTCCCGTCTACCCCCGCAAAAACCCCAGCAAATCCGCATGTCAAGCCCATCGACGCCCCAAAATCCCCCTAACCAACACCAACTAAACCACTTCCCTCCGAAAAATAGTTGGCATAGTAGTTATGCTCCGCTTGATATAATTAACATAGTGATCGAATTCAACCGGACAGTTTGCAATAGAATACGCAGCGGAACCCGCCCTCCGCCGCTGTCATTCTGGCGCAGCCGCCACTGAAGTCGTCATTCTGGCGCAGCCGCCACTGAAGTCGTCATTCTGGCGCAGCCGCCACTGAAGTCGTCATTCTGGCGCAGCCGCCACTGAAGTCGTCATTCTGGCGCAGCCGCCACTGAAGTCGTCATTCTGGC